>Ga0209536_100001378_pt1 | contig 40580 bp, 32 predicted proteins | sample DeeMarSeWOR28_12_FD_187461 | JGI IMG/M metagenome (GOLD analysis project Ga0209536, IMG submission 187461) | Marine sediment microbial communities from White Oak River estuary, North Carolina - WOR-2-8_12 (SPAdes) (version 2) | ecosystem: Environmental > Aquatic > Marine > Intertidal zone >... | reverse complement strand
AATTTTCATCCGATCAGTTTTCTAAAGGGATTCTCTATTGATAACAAGATTTTCTCGGGGAGATGTTGCTCTAAATAATAAGGATTATTTCTATTATAGTAAAAGTCGAAGATTGAGATATAGCGGCAATTGGTTAGGTTCTTCCAATCTCGGATGTTTTTTCCTGTAATCTTTTCTATCAGAAAACTTTTCTTTTCAAACCGTTTGTTTAGAGATTTAAAACCACGCCAGATTAGTCTTTGAATGCCCATTTTTAATTTTATTGAAAAATTACAATCAATAAGAAAAGCATATTTGGCATAATATTTCTCGTTCAGCCGTTCTCGGCCCTTTTCACGCTCGGCTCTGGAGATTGCGCCATTTTCCGATTCGTGATCACGATAGTGATGAATGCCAACCTTTTTGGTAAATGTGACGCGATAACCGGACAATAGAACCTTTGCCGTTACATCGCAATCAATTCCATAGTTTTGAAATGTTTCATCGAAAAATCCGATTTTTCGGAACAGATCAGTGCGAATGACGCCCTGGTTGCAATTTAAAATACCTGTTCTGCGAATGCCCCCGATGTACGGATCACCCGATTTGCGGCCTTTGAAATCCTTCACTTTTAATGCAACCAAGCCTATCTTATTGTTTTCCCTTAAGATATGAACTGCTGAATCCAGAATGCCGGGCTGAGCAATATTATCATCGCTCATCCAGCAAATGTACTGGCCCTTCAGAGTAGTGAAAACACGATTATAGCTCTGAGCCTGACCGATGGGCTTACCGTCACAGATCAGATGAATCTCATTAACAGTTTTGAGGTAGTCGATTGTGCCATCGGTAGATCCGGCATCTATGACAATAATCTGATGGTTGGTCTTGATTTTGCCGATCAACGCATTCAAACAATTTTGCAGCATTTCTTTTCGATTTCGGGTACCGATAACAATGGAAAGCTCTGCTTGTCGGCGAATATCGGGGTGCAACCTGTGATCTTTACGGTTATATTGAGTCTCAATTAGGGGTTGGTTCATGTGCAGTCCTGTTTTGAAATAACCGCAAATCGTACTAAAAAATTTTCGGGCAATATTTCAAGACAGCGGATTTTATAGATGAATTAGAGATCAAAAGCAAGGGCAATTTATCATGTGAATATGCCGGTTCGGCCTTTTTAATCAAGCGCTGAGATGAAATTTGCGTTTATTTTGAGATTTCTTGACATTATTTATCGATATTATTATTTAATAAGGTTTAATAGCCGTCAGAGAACCTTTAAGATAATTTTTTTGCGAATTAAATACCGAGCGGAGGGTTGCCAGAGGAATGTCGAGAAAAAGAATGAGGCTTTTGATCCCTATTGAAAACCAGGTGCGGGAGCTCGATCCCAAGCTGTTGTTAGCGTGTGTGGCAGCCGAGCACGGCTTTTCTTCTGTGATCGGCTCTCGCCGGGAAATGGAATTTAACATCGATGCGTTTCCGCGAAGTATTTACCTTTCGAAAAGCATGACCGTCCGGAGCCTTCTTTTTTTCCGGGTTGCCCGGCGCTTTGATATCGAGATTATTACCTGGGATGAAGAAGCCCTTGTTCACCTTCCGCCGGAAACTTATTTTTCACGCCGTCTCGATTCCAGGGCCATTAAATACGTTTCGCATCTTTTCGCCTGGGGTGAAGACAATGCCCGGCTGTGGCGACAATATCCGCATCTGCCGGAGGGTATACCCATTCATGTCACCGGAAACCCGCGCAGCGACATGTTGCGGGCCGAACTGGGGCTGTTTTATCAAAAGGAGGTTGAAGAATTTCGGGCGCGATACGGTGATTTTATCCTGGTGAACACCAATTTCAATCATGTCAATGCCTTCGGGCCGGATATGAATCTCTTCAAACCGACCAAGAATTCCGGCCAAAGAGCAAAGTTCGGGCGCGCTGCCCGCGGGATGAGCCGGGAATACGCCGAAGGCTTGCGGGACCATAAGCAGGCCGTTTTCGAAGATTTCCAGGACATCATCCCGCGGCTGGAAGGAGCATTTCCAAAAAATGCCATCGTGGTAAGACCCCATCCAACGGAAAACCACGCGGTGTATCAAAAAATTGCCGATCAATTTCAGCGGGTTCACGTCACCAATGAAGGAAATGTCGTCCCCTGGTTGATGGCTGCAAAAGCGGTCATCCACAATGGCTGTACCACCGGCGTCGAAGCCTATGTCACCGGAACGCCCGCCATCAGTTACCGGGCAAGCATCAACGAAACTTATGATAACGGATTTTACCGTCTACCCAACCTGATAAGCCACCAGTGTTTTAACTTCGAGGAGTTGCGAGATATGCTGCAAAAGATCCTGGATGGAAAACTAGGGCCTGCCGACGGTGATGAGCGCCGGCGCCTTATCGACGATCATCTGGCAGGCAAAGCCGGGCCGCTGGCATGTGAACGTATGGTCGACGTGCTGGATAAAATAGATGCGAACATGACCGGTGATAGATCCAGCTCGAATCCAGCACAGCGCTGGCTGGTCACCCGGGGACTCCATCTGGCAAAGCGGATAAAGTCAAGTCTTCCCGGGTCGCATAATCGGCCCGAGTTTCAGCGCCACCGTTATCCCGGCATTTCTCTCGAGAATCTGCGCGCAAAGTTAGATCAGTTTCAGCAGTTACGCGGTAAAAATCAAGAATTGAAGATTGAGCAGATATCCAACGTGATGTTTCAAATCAGTCCATAAAATCCCAATCAAGAAAAAAGCTTGATTTGGGTGTCCATTGATTGTTGTCGGTGGTCCGTTGTGAATCCGGATTGATTAAGAAAAATTAAATTGGGGATCAAATCTCTTTTTTGACTGCCGACAACTGACAACGGACAACTAACGTTGACTGCTCACGCTCAAAAAGAAGTAGACCATGCAAATGATAAACGAAAGGGTGCCGTTACTTATTCCGGTTGAAAATCAGGTGCGGGAGCTTGACCCCAAGCTTTTGCTGGCATGCATCGCTGCGCGGCGCGGGTTTCCGTCTTATATCGGTTCCCGGCGTGAATTTCATTTTAATATTACCGTCTTTCCCAGGGGCATCTACCTGTCCAAGAGTGTTACCGGCGCCAGCGACATGATGTTCCGAATTATGCGTCATCTGGGTCATGAAATTGTCGCCTGGGATGAAGAGGCGTTGGTGCATCTGCCGGACGAGATTTACTATTCCCGCCGGTTGTCTCCGGCAGCCATGGCCTATGTGAGCCGCTTTTTCGCCTGGGGTGAGGATAATGCCGAATTGTGGCGCCGGTATCCCCATATGCCGAAAAGTGCCGTCATCAAGGTTACCGGCAATCCGCGCAATGACCTCCTGAGACCGGAACTGCATGCCTACTATAATAACGAGGTCGAAAAGATCAAAAATGAATATGGCAATTTTATTCTCGTAAATACCAATTTTAATCATGTCAATGCATTCACACCGGTTCAGAACCTGTTTCAGCCGGTGGAAAATAGCGGTGACACGCCTAAATTTGGCAGGGCGGCAAAGGGGATGACCCGCGAATACGCCGAAGGGCTTTGCGATCACAAACAGGCCATTTTTGAAGACTTTCAGCGCATGATCCCTGCACTGGACAGGGCGTTTCCCGATTATCGCATCGTTGTCCGTCCCCATCCCACCGAAAGCCAGCAAATTTATCATGATATTGCCGCCCGTTGTGAACGGGTGCAAGTTACCAATGAGGGCAATGTGGTGCCCTGGCTGTTGGCCACCCGGGCGTTGATCCATAACAGCTGCACAACCGGCGTTGAGGCCTATGTGATGCGGGTTCCGGCGTTGACCTATCGGGCTTCAGTCAACGAAACATATGATTTCGGCTTTTACCGGCTGCCCAACCTGATCAGCCATACATGCTTAAATTTTGAAGAGCTGGAAGCAAAGCTGAAAAAGATCTTAAACGGCGAGCTGGGCCCGGCCGATGGGGACGACCGCAAACAGCTCATTGCGCATTACCTGGCGGCTCAAGAAGGGCCTCTGGCCTGCGAGCGCATGATGGACGTGCTTGAAGATATCGCCGGTGGACAGGCGAAGCTGCCGAAACCCGGAATGGTTGCGCGCATTTCCGGCAAGTCCTTATGGGCGATGCGAACCTTGATCAAACGCTACAAGGATTCTCGGCCCGGTTCCCATAACCGGCCGGAATTCCAGCGGCATCGCTACCCCGAGATATCTCTGCAAGATATGCAAGCCCGGATCTCCAGGTTCAAGCAGGTTTTGAATATCGGCGAGGATTTAAAGGTAAAGCCGGTCTTTGATAAATTTTTCCGTATCAGCGTTTAATCCCTGGACATCATATCAGATATCAACCTATGAATGTACGGCTCATAATTCCAATAGAATCTCAAGTGCGTGAATTTGATGCGAAACTTTTGCTGGCCTGTATTGCAGCCAACCATGGATTTATCTCTGTTATTGGACACCCCAAAAAGTTAAAAACTCACATTGCGCGTTTTCCAGGGAGCATCTATCTGGCAAAGGACATCAAGGCCAGCAGAAGCAACATGTTCAAGATTATGCGCAAGCTTGGCTATAAAATAGTGGCCTGGGATGAGGAGGCCCTGGTGCATTTACCGCCGGAAACCTACTTTTCGCGCCGACTCTCTCCAAAGGCAATCCAATACATATCCCATCTATTTGCATGGGGAGGCGAAAATGCCGAATTGTGGTCTCGATATGAACATCTGCCGAGCCAAACGGCCGTTCATGTTACCGGGAATCCACGCGGTGACTTGCTGAGACCCGAAATGCATGATTATTACGAGCGGGATGTCGTAAGGCTTCGCAGAACTTATGGGGATTTCATCCTTGTCAATACCAATTTTAAACACGTCAATTGTTTTGCGCCGATCAATAATCTTTTTCAACCCGCCAGCCGGAACGGCGAGGAGCCGAAGCTCGGCAGAGCCGCTATGGGGATGAGCCGTGAGTATGCTGAAGGGTTGCGGGATCATAAGCAGGCGGTCTTTGAGGATTTTCAGGGACTCATTCCGGCGCTGGCGCAGTCATTCAAGGACCACGCACTCGTTGTTCGGCCGCATCCGTCCGAAAATCGGGAGGTTTATCAACGCATTGCTGCTCAATGCGAGCGCGTGCAGGTAACCAATGAGGGCAACGTTATCCCCTGGCTCATGGCCAGCAAAGCGCTGATCCACAACGGTTGTACCACCGGCGTTGAAGCCTTCGTATTGGGTGTGCCTGCAATTAGTTATCGAGCGACTGTAAATGATCGCTATGACCTTGGCTTTTACGGTCTGCCCAATTTGCTGAGTCACGAATGCTTCAATTTCGAGCAGTTAAAAGACACACTTGATAAAATACTCTCCGGTGCACTAGGACCGGCCGATGGTGACAAACGCAAAGAACTCATGGATCGGCACATGGCCGCCCGGGAAGGCCCCCTGGCCTGCGAACGGATTGTCAATGTGCTGGCAGAGATGATACAGGGGCAATCGAAGCTGCCGGAACCATCGTTGCGCAATCGCCTGGAAGGCCGGTATAAGGCCACCAGACGAAATCTGAAGAGACGTTTCAAGTTATTTCTTCCGGATTATTCCGATAACCCCGAGTTTGTTCGTCACAGATATCCGGGCATTTCCATGGACGAATTGACCGAACGGGTATCCCTTTTTCAAAGTATGCTAAACAATAACAGTACATTAAAATTAGAAGAGATTTTTAATCAAATTTTTTCCATCAGCGTCTAACCGATCACCGGACAGCATTTGCATGTGAAATAACCGCGCCCTCAATCTTCTAACCGCGCTCGCGCTTTAGCGACCCATCCTTAACCGAAATTCTCAGAAAGAATGAAACACAGAGCTTTATTGCAGCTTAATATCGCTTGACATCCAGGAGGTCTTACTCTATATTACGTCATTTTTATGGTTATACCGCATTAACCGATTAATAAATCTTTTGTGAGCACACCAAACCTGTTCGTTTGGTTTTTTTATTCAAGACGGGGAATACAATGAAATTAATGATATTGGGAGTGGGAAAGTCAGGAACAACGGCGATCCTTTACAAGGTTGCCGGTGGGCTCCCGAATTGTCATGCATTTTCCGGCGGTCATCCTGGTAAACATATCGGCAATTATGAAAATGCCGTTTACAAACATACTTACGAAGAACGCAAAGGTAAAACGTTTGACCGCTACCGTGAACATTTTCAGAAGGAAAAATACGACCGCAAGATCTGGATCGCCCGTGATCCGCGGGATTCTGTCGTCAGCCGAATGCTTTATCGCTGGCACAAGGGCTATCGTGGCAGAAAAAAGCAGTACCTGGCCCATCTCGACTTGGTTTTGAAAAAAGAACAAAATCCCGCATCTGTGCCGTTCCACAAAATTTGTCGCTATACGAGTCACAATAGCTGGCCAATTACCACTGAAGAAGTCATTAATGAAGAAAGAATTCGTTGCAAGAGAATGCACGATTTTGTGAAGAGCCTGGGAGACGAGTGGTTTCTCTTTAAATATGAAGACATGGTTAACGGCAACTTCGAGGCCTTGAATGCCTATTTAGGATTTGCGGTACAGGCGGATGCTGAAGTTCCCAAGTCGACGGGTAAGGCAAAGGTGGTACGTAAGAAATCTATTGGAGATTGGCGGCACTGGTTCACGGATGAGGACGTCGAGCTGTTCAAACCTGCCTTTTTGCCTTACATGCAGCTGATCGGTTACGATTGCGATGATTGGGGGCTGAGTGAGGTGCAGGTAATCGAGCCTGAATACTCATCGGAATATATTAAGCGTTTGCCCCGGATGAAAACCGTTAATGCCATAAGAAGGGTTAAAGATATACTTGCACAGCGCTTGCTTGGAAAGAGCTGAATTATCATAGTACAGCTATGGGGTCTTCACCTCTACCATAAAAATAAAGCCACAACATGAACGATTCCGTTTAATCAGTGATTGAGTTTGGAGCGTTAACATGAAAATTTTAATATTGGGGCGTGGAAAATCCGGAACCACAGCCTTCCTGTTTAAAATGGCGGGTGGACTTCCAGATTGCCAGGCATTTTCCGGGGGCCACCCTGGTAAATACCAGGGTGATTATGAAAACGCCGTTTACAAGCATACCTACAGTGAGCGCAAGGGAAAAACCTTTGACCGCTACCGGGACCATTTGCATGAAGCGTCTTACGATCGCAAGATATGGATGGCCCGCGATCCCCGAGATATCGCCGTCAGCCGTATGCTTTTTAGATGGCATAAGGGGCACTGGGGCTATCGCAATCAATTTAAAGCCCATTTCGATTTGATCCAACAAAAGGAAAAGGACCCGGGTTCCATTCCATTCCATGTCCTTTGCCGTTATATCGGTCACGATGACTGGCCCCTGACAACCGAAGAGGTGATTGAAAGAGAGAGGGTTCGTTACCGGCGGATGAGTGACTTTGTCAAAAATTTGGCAAACGATTGGTTTATTTTTAAATACGAGGACATGATTGCGGAAAACTTTGACGCCTTAAATGCATATCTTGGCTTCGAGATACAGAAGGAAGCGGAAGTACCCCAGACAACCGGCAAGGCAAAGGTCGCTCGCAAAAAATCTTCAGGAGACTGGCGCCACTGGTTCACACCCGAGGATGTTGAGCTGTTAAAACCCGCCTATTTGCCCTATATGGAGGTTATTGGTTATGATTGTGACGATTGGAACCTCGGATCGGAACAAGTCATTGAGCCCGAGTACTCCTCCCTTTACATCAAAAAGCTGGTACGGATGAATACCATCAATACCTTCCGAAACTCAAAGGATAAAATCCTGCGTCTGTTTTCAAAATCGCCCTGACCGCCGGTTCTTCGTTGCATGGTTTTTTTTCTGCAGGGGCAATGCGGTGGGGTCGCAATGAAATGTCGGCGGATTTAGCGGAAACATGATTTGAATATCAAAAAAGCTAAAGGTGTGCCGGGTCCATCCTGACCACCGAAAGACCGGCAGCCTGTTTTAATTGACGCTGCAATTTACGATGAACTTCTCATAATCCGCCAGCACATCCTTTTCGTTTCTGCCCCCGAAGATGTTTTCCAATAAAAAATTATCCACATCTTTAGCAGAATAAGGCACGGCTGCTTTGCGGGATTGTAATAACCGCAGGGCATTCTCCAGCTCTGTCTCATTGTGTATGATCCAACAGGCATTCAGCTCTTCGAACAGGGTCGTATTTTCATGAAGGTATTTAAGATACAGAGCCGGTTTGCCGCGTACCAGTACCTCCGTAATTATGCTGGACGCTACCACGAGCACAACATCGGCCCACTCGCACAATTCTGCGGAAAGGACATCGGAAACGACTGGCAGGCGTAAGTCCTTGAATATGAGTCCCTCCTCACCAATCCGGGTATGGGGCTTTATCATCACCTCCATATCGCTGAGGCTTGCCAGTATAGAGAAGGTGTCTTTCATTCTGTTGATATCCATCCGGCACTGAGGCTTTGATGTCATAAAGACGACTTTTAGCTTTTCGGAATGACGTTTATACGCTTTCAGGCGGTACGGTATTATCCTGTTGTTTTGCGCCATCCATTCCGCGCAGTACCGGGCGCTTCCGAGTACGATAATTTTATCGGCACGCACACCCGCTTTTGCAAGTCCCTCCTTGCGTAACTGGTTTTGAACAATAACATAATCAAAGCGATTAAATTTATCGGGTCTTTCCATCGGCTTTGACCGGATCTTTACAAACTCGTTGGTATATAAATAAATGCCGTGCGGAAGGGCCAGGGTGGGGATCGACAATTCTTTTGCTGTTTTTAAAAGGACGTCAAGGACATATAATTTGGGTTTTATGTGATCGAAACATAGGGCCTGTGCCCCGGATGTTGTAATCACGTGACGGGCCCAATTCGAGTCGTAAAAAAATTTTCTCGTCAGCCGATAAATTTGGAAGCCGATTTTTTCCGTCAACCATTCGATGAATGCGGCCCGATTCGGCCTGCTGCCCTGCCTCTCAGGATCAAGTCTTTTGTTCAGTTTTAAAATCCATAGAAAAAGAAAGCGCATCATGTGATGCAGCCGCCCCAAGTTCTGATCAAAATTATTATAAATATAATCGACGGTAACACCCGATTCCCTTAAAAACCGCAGGCGATAATCGCCTTCGATATCGTATTTGGGGTTAATACAATAAACCGCAACGGGATAATTATCCTTTTTCATCTTCCACACGATGGGTGTCATGTGGTCAATGTCATTAAAATGTCTGATAAAGAACAAATACATATTCGAACTTATGTTTTCGTTTTAGAATGCGATCGCCTTTTCCGCGACCAATTTATAGGTATTGTCGGTGATCGAATGAATAATTTCCAATTCGTCTTGTTTTAAAGTTTTATGTCGATTCAATGTACTATCCATAATTGTGGATTTATCCGGCTGAAAACTTGTATTTGCCCGAATAGGTGCCTTATTGAAGGTAGGCGTCAATAAAATCGGGTCGAATTGCAGGTTTAAAAATTTAGCTAAGTGTCGCATTGTCGGCTCGGTTTTGCTCACCAGGTCTTCAAATCGAATCACGCAAACATGAGATCCATATTTTTCTTTATTCGCCAATGTCGAAAGCGTGCATTCTTTCCATTGATACAGGGCACGATGAATGTCGGCGTATTTGTCTTTTTTTATTTTTTTATTATGCCTGAGAGCGGAAGGATACCAGTTTTTTGGATCCCGAATGATGGAGATTAACCGGCCGTCAGGATATACCTCAAAGAAGGATTCCATATTTTCTTTTGACATCGCCAATCGTGGTGTAAAAGCTGTTATGTATATTTTGCGGCCCTGTATATTCTGGTTATTGAGCCAGGCGCCGAAATAAGAAGTCATATAGGCATCAAAAACATCGCGCAATTTGATTCCTTCAAGTGCGTCCAGGTAATGCAGGAAAATCCTCTTTTGAAGCGCGGGTAGAAAAATAAAAGGAAATGTTATATCGGAATCTCGTTCTTTTTGATAACCTTCTCGGTAGTGCCGGATGACGCTGTTTTCGAAAAGAATGTTGAACCATTGCTTTGGATGCTTATTCAAATCTATTTTCGGCCACTGATATTTTTTGGGATATCCGATCTTTAATTCATGCGGATGCGCGTGGATCTGCGGGTGGCCATCAAAAAGCTGACTGAGCAGGGAGCCGCCTGAACGTTGAATCTGAGAGATAAGCGCAATCGGAGCCGTCACCGGAGAAATATGGGCCAAACACGTCCGGTATAAATCCTTCAAACTGGATGCGGTCCCCATCAACGCTTTATAGCGGATAACCTTTCTTGATATTTTCCTCTGGTATTTTCCAAAATCCATCATATTGTCAAATATTCGCGCTAAATTATGCGGGTATTGAAAGCAGACAGGACTGTAACCCTGTCTGTCACGTGCCCATCGACCTTTTATCCATGGAATTTTGAAAAGGCCTTTTTAAATTCTCGCGGTGTAAAGAATCTGGTTGCATCCTGCATCAACCCCCGGGCCACCGCAAGCGGACTGTATGCCGGCGTGTAGTCAAATTTAGAAGCGTAAAATTTTGTCACAAAGGTAACCAGATCGGCAAGATCCGCGTTGAGAACGTCTCGCCATCTTTCCGAATTGTTCTGCTGAATCGTCTTAAGGTCAATATTTTTGTTTTTCCAGGTTTCATGCTCAAAAATGATTTCGGCCGGGGCGTCAACCGTTTCAGTCAGCGCCGAATCGAACGGAATATCCACGAATTGGCAAATTTTTTTTAAGGTTTGATCCGTGTGATCAACCAGATCCTCATACTTAATCACCCGCACGTTGGCGTTGGGCATTATCTTAATTATCGCGTTTGCTATCTTATTGTAAAATAATGAAATTCTGAGCACCGATTTTTGGCGTTTTTGCGACATGGTCAACAGAGAGCTGACCGTATTTTTGGGCTCTCGGATCATACAAATAAATTTAGCATCCGGATAATATCGCAGAATTTGCAAATAAAAAAAAACATGCCGGGGTGTTTTTTCTAAAAAGGTACCTTTGTTGTGTCGGTTGAACGTGCCGATCAAATATTCGAATATTTCTTTTTGAGACTCAAATTTATGCCAATCGGTTTCGTTTACGCTTATTTTTGATTTGCGTTTTAAAACACGGCGCATCTGTTCCCGATTTTCATAGCTGAATTTTTTTTCCGGAAGACCGTATGCCACCCGGGAGAAAAAATGAGTTTCCGGTATCGGGAAATACTTGTTAGAGTTACACAGAATCCCTTGCAGCAAAGTCGTTCCCGATCTCGGCATACCCACTATGAATACAGGCTCTGTGTAGGAAGTATTTGCACCAATGGTAGACATAGCTATATGCCACTCTACGTTCCTGCAAAAGGTAACCTTATTGAACACCGGCAGGCTCGACGGCGCGGCCTGACCTCTGTCCGTCAGCCGATTTTCAAAATGATCTTTAAGTGCTTCTGGGAGCGGGCCAGTTCCCAGGCCTGAGCATATTCAGCCAGCGGCAAAATTTTTTCGGTAAAGATTTCCGTATTGATTTGAGGCAGGAGGTCAATAGCCAGCCTGAAATGCTTGGCGCTGCTTCCGACCGAACCGACCACGATTTTGTCATAGGCAACGATGCTTTCAAAAGTAAACTTTCGATGCGCATACGGAAGTCCCAGAAGCATAATCGTTGCACCGGCCGGGCTATTATGAATCATGGCGTCCAATGCCTCGGGATCACCGGTCACTTCGATAAGGTTCTCAAATTCGCTCAGGCGGTTAAGATCTTCTGTTACTTCGATCCCTGAACCTTTAAAGTAGTTCAGCCGCTGCGGATTGCGGTCAAAAACCGTTACTTCATGGTTCCACAAAGCAAGTACCCGTGCGCACAGATGACCAATCGGTCCGGCACCTACCACGGCACAGCGCCTGGGTTCTTTTTTGGTCTGCCAGGTGCGCCTTAAGCGCTTGAGGCCTTTTAATGCCACGGCCAGTGGTTCGCAAAGGCAAGCTTTGCGCAGGTCGAATTCGGTCGGCAAGCGGTGCACGAAATGTCCCGGCACCACCACATACTCCGAATATCCGCCATTACGTCCGATCACCCCCAGCTCGGTTCGACATTGGCAGGCAATCCAGTTTTCGCGGCGACAGGCCGCACAGTTACCGCAACTCTGGATGCACTCCACGACGACGGGATCACCCGTCTCCAGATGGTTGACCTTGGGGCCGAAAGCCACCACTTTTCCGCTGAATTCATGCCCCGGCACAATCGGGTATTTGGCCAGACCATTTCTATAATAGCCTAGCGAGCCTTCATAAATTTCGAGGTCGGTAGCACACACGGCCTCATAGGCAACTCTAATCAAAGCATCGCCGGGTTTCACTTCCGGGATTTTAATGTCCTCGAACGATGCCCGGCCGGGTCCGTGGATCACCACGGCGCGGCAAAAGCGATCGAAGAAAATATCTTCCCGGGAAGTCTGATTTTTCAATGCGGCACCGTCCAGTAAACCTTTGACGGTCCCCATGGCCTTGTTTGTTCGGAAAAGAATCGTCTCCCGGCTCAGGTCTAATTTGTTTTTTTGATTTTCTTTGCTTTCAGCGGAGATCGATAGCAGGCGGCCCAGATCAATGATGGTTCGGGCGCTTTCAATGAATGGGGTTTCGATCGCATGCTTTAAGTTTTTAATGCCGATCCAGCGCGCAGCGACGGCTTCGCGATAATATCGCCTGCGTACCTGTCGCCAGCTTTCCTCGTGTATGTGGTATAACGCCGCCGCAGGTTCATATACAACCTGATATTTACGTTCCATCCAGTACTTGGCCCATTCAATATCTTCCAGCCCCAATAGACCTTCATCAAATGGATGCTTCAGCCACAGATCTTTGCGCACCGCTGAGTTGGCATTGTTCGCAAAAAACCTGGGAGGGCGTAACACGGCTCTCTTTGAACCAAAGGTGCGGTGCATATCCTGCGTTTCGCTAAATTTGGATGATTTCCCCCCCATCTGCCGGCCATAGACCATGGCCGTTTTATTATCGTGCAAGGGCTCAATTAATTTGCCAAGCCAATGTTCATTAAATGGAAGCGTGTGGGCGGAGACAATCGCCATGTATTTGCCGGATGCTTCTTGAATCCCAACGTTTAAGGAGTGACCAAAGGTAAAATTGCGGCTTTCAATCGGCAGCAGCTTGTCCGCTTTTCGGGCAGCGATCTCCCGGGTTCTATCCATCGAGCCCGAATCGACGACAATTGTTTCAAAGTCCTTAAAATACTGATGCTTTAGGGCGTCCAGCAAATCCGGCAGGAATTTTTCTTCATTGAATGTCCGGATGACGACCGAAATTTCAGGATTGCTCATCCTACTCTCCAGCAGCTTGCAACCCCTTGAGCAGATTGCGAACTGTATTTTCATGCACCTGCTGCCAGGCTTTGGGGCTGCTGTTGGCGTTGTGCGGTGCCAGAAGGCAATTGTCCAGCTCTCGCAGCGGACTGTTTTGAGGCAGGGGTTCTTCCTCAAAAACATCCAGAGCCGCTCCGGCGATGTTTTTTTTCTGCAAGGCTTCAATCAGAGCGGCTTCATCCACCACGGGACCCCGCGAAGCATTAATCAGATAGGCGCTGGGCTTCATCATTTCCAGCTGTTGTTTGGCGATAAGATGATAGGAGGTTGGATTTAAATCCGGATTTAAGCTGACAAAGTCAGCCCTGGCAATCAGGTTCTCCAATGAGACTATTTCAATACCGGTTTCTGCAAGAAAATCGTCGGGCATTTTGACGATATCGTTACCCAGCAGCTGCATCCCGAAAGCCATGGCCCGGCGTACAACGGCTTTGCCGCAATCGCCCACTCCCACCACACCCAGCACGCATTCTCGCAGAGATACCAGTGGGGGTTTTTCCCAATTTCCACGACGAATATCGCGGTCCATCCAGAGTAATCTGCGGGCAAAGGTGAGGATATACCCTAAAACGGTGTCTGCCACCGGCTCCGAAAATGCGTTCGGTGTACGATAAACCGGAATCCCGCGACGTTCAGCCTCGGTTGAGTCAATGGAATCAATTCCCGTGCCCCACTTGGAAATAACCTTCAGGCGCGGTGCGGCAGACAGCACACGCTTGGTAATGCGATCGTCCCCGCAAATGATACCATCAATGTCGGATACCACGTCAAGTAATTCGGCTTCACTCAATCGTTCGTGGACCTGCGCAGGAACCAGTTCAATATCTTCGGCTGCCAGGCGTTGCTGATATTCTTCAATTACCGGAATAAAATAAGGAGCCGAAACTAATACACGCCAGGTCATTTTATATTCATTCCTCTTCAAATTTTTACAGATATTTGTCGGTCAGCGGATCTTTTTGTAATAGTTCCTCAACTAATTGCAGATCTTCAGGCGTATCAACGGCATGCGTGGCATACGGTGTTTCCACCATTTTCACTTTACGACCATGCTCGATAAACCGTAACATGTCAATGGATTCGGCAATCTCAAGGGGCGTTGGTGATAGCCGGATAAATTCTTGTAGCGAACCCGCCGTAAAGGGGATGATACACACCTGTTTAAAGGCCTGGATCTTATCAAACGCTTTAATATGCCGGGTGGGTATGGGTTCGCGGGACATATAGACGGCGAATCCCTCGCTATCCATGACAACTTTGATCGTATTGCGGTCCTCGAATTCCACTTCGGAAGTTATTCGGGCGGTCAGGTTAACACAGGAAATTTTCGGATCGCCATCGCAAAAGGGTGCAATAGATTGCGCGATCATCTCCGGATAGGTCATGGGTTCGTCACCTTGAATCATGACGATAATATCCGCCGAAAAATTTGTCGCAGCTTCGGCCACCCGATCGCTCGCCCTTTGATGGCGATTGGAGGTCATGAGGGGTTTGCCACCGAATGCATTGACAGCATCCATGATCTCCTGATCGCAGGTGGCCACAAAAACATCATCCAAAGCCTTGCACATGGCCGTGCGCCGGTAAACGTGCTCGATCATCGAACGGCCCAGTAGCGGAGCGAGCGGCTTTCCCGGAAAACGTGTTGACCCCATGCGGGCAGGTATTACAGCGATGATTTTCATATGAATAGACTTAAACCGCTTCTCTTTTAGACGAAGATAAACAAAGATTTTCTTATCACGAAAACACCCCTGTTAAACTTTCCATGGTTTAACTGGTCAGGCGAAAGAACGAAGACACGAAAAAAGATTGTATTATTTCGTGCTTTCCTATTTTCATGTTTTCGTGATTGATTTTAAATATTTTGCGAAAAAAGTATAAAATTTATTATTAAGCATTTGGCGTTTATTCTTCAATCAGCACCGCCCTGGCGGGCGCGCCTTCAATGCCGTCCAGTTTCATCGGAAGACAAATAAGTTGATATATTCCCGGACGAACGTTTTGCAGGTCAATACCTTCCAGGATAACAACACCGGCCTCCAGTAAGATGCGGTGCGTCAGCGGCGCTTCGTCTTTAAAAATCTGGATGGATAAATAATCTATCCCCACGAGACGTATCGCCTTGCGCACAATCCAATCGGCCGCTGCCGAAGTGAGCGCCACAAAATCCGGATTGAATTGATGACCGGGATCAGACCATAAGGCAGAGTTTTTTGTTTTAAAAAGCAAGCGCCGGGTTTCCGCGGGTATGGTCTGGGCGTCCAGGATTTCCGGTGTAATGATGTCCGCATTTAGCAGTTCGATCACAGTGGCTTTCCCAATTAGGACATCTAACGCCAGCTGCTCGACGGTTGCGCCGTTTTCAATGAAGTGGCCCGGTGCGTCCACATGGGTGCCGGAATGGACACTGCACACCAGGCGCGAATCGGTGCTGGTATTTCCCCTTGAGATCGCTCGAAATTGTTCCAAAACAATTCGGGGATCACCGGGCCAAACCGGTAATTCAGAACTGACCGGTACGGAGATATCCAAGATCCTCATTGCGTTCACCGCGCGTGAGTTACAATAAACTGCTCGTAATCCGTCAGCACGTCTCGGCCCTTTTGGCCGCCGTAAATAATTTCTGTAAGGAACCGATCGACATCCTCGTCAGCGTAAGGCCTGCGTTTCTTGTCGTCTTTGATGGATAATAAGGCCTCGGTTAATTCATCTTCGTTATCAATGATCCAGCACGCTTTTAATTCTTCGTACACCGTGATGTTTTCATGGAGGTATTTTAAGTAAAGCGCAGGCTTGTCTCGGGTCTGGGCTTCGATAATAATGCTCGAACCGATAACCAATACCACATCAGCCCACTCACACAACTCGATGGAAGAAATATCTGAGACATTCGACAAAGGCAAGTTCGCATAAAGCTCCGCCTCTTTTCCAGTTCGCGTATGCGGTTTGACTGCAACCTCGATATCCTCGAGTTTGGATAATAGGCCAAAAGTCTTTATCATTCTGTCTACATTGATTCGATAGTGAGGCCGGGTGGTCATAAAAACGACTTTCAATTTCTTTGATCCGTCATCCTGCAGCTTCATTTTTCTGGGCAGTATCTTTAAATTCTGCGTCATCCACTCGTTACAGTATCTGGAACTGCCCAGCACGTGAATCTTTTCCGCGACGACCCCTGACTTTACAATCAAATTTTTGAATGATGTGTTTTGCACGATGACATTATCATAGGCGTTATATCGTTCCAGCAGCCCTTCTTCTTTGGATTCGGTCTGTACGTGTTCATTGGTATACAAAAAGACCCCGTGCGGCAGCGCCAGTGAGGGTATAGACATTTTTTGAGCTGCGCTCAAAATTGTACCCACCACATATTTATGGGGCCTGATCCAATCAAAACACAGGATGCGTGCTTCGGTTTGTTTTAAAAATCCAAGGGCCCAACGCTGGTCGTAATATTTGCTTTTTGCCAGGTTATAAATCCAAGAGCCGATTTTCCCGGCCCGTTTCGCGATCATCCGGGTCACTTTTAACGAATCCAGCCTCTCGTTGGAGGCGATTTGTCGTTCAATTGCAAAGCTCCATAAGAAAAATGACATCAGTATTCGATGCCAGCGGCCCAGTTGTTGATTAAATGCGCAATATACGTAATCAACCGGAATGCCAAAGCCTTTTAGAAAATTGAGACGATAATCATGTTGGATGTCATATGCCGGATTAAGGCAATAAACGGCAACCGCATAATTGTCCCTGCTCATTTTCCACACGATCGGTGTCAAATGATCAATATCATTGAATGCGCGGATGAAAAAAAGGTACATGTTTTAACTGAGCGCTTGAATGCAGACCATCGTTGCGGTTGCTAAAAAAGGGCATAAATAAACGGTGCGATGACACTGGTTTCGGTAAAAATAATCAAAGCGCTGAATAGGAGCATTACCACGACGATAGGCAGCAGCCAGTATCGTTTTCTGATCTTGGCAAACTCCCAAAATTCCGAGAAAAGCGATTGTTTAGCCATTATGACCTCACTAATATCTTTTTAAAAATCTTTCTTTGGGCTGGGCCGGTTCGGGCTTCGATACCCAGTAAGATGAAGCCTCTGCGTCGGGTTTGAGCGGCAGCGGCCTTCCCCCGATAACACGTTTTATCAGAGCTGCAGGGGTGATCACAAGATAATAAATCAAAACGAGAACGACGGTGTTTATGGCGCGGCCTAATAAACGGCCGATTTTGAGCCAGGCCTTATAAACAGGCAACAATTGAACGGGCGCAACCATAAACCCGATTCCCAAAATAGATAGGAATCCGAAAAGATAAATGGTCGGACGTTTTTGCGCCCATATGCCCAAGGCACATAGAATAGCGAAGAAGAGAAAAGCAATCAGTCCGAATTTTCGGATCTGCTTTTTTTCAATCGAGTTCGAGTTCATTACGCCAGTCCGAACTTTCTTCCCATTGGGGTTGTTCCTGCTTATAGAGGATATAATCTTCAATCACTAGAGCATCCATATCTGTTCGCATAAAACAGCGATAGGCATCTTGCGGGGTACAGATAATAGGTTCGCCTCTGACATTGAAACTTGTATTGACAATTACCGCGCAACCGGTAAGTTTCTCAAATTGTGAAATAATTTCGTGATAATCCGGTTTGGTTTTTGCACTTACGGTTTGCACCCGCGCTGAATAGTTAAGGTGCGTAATTGCAGGAATGTCGCTTCTTTTTACTTTTAGTCGATCCAGCATCGACATTCCATCCTTGGAAGGTTGCGGCAGACGTCTGTCTTTGCGCACATCTGCCACCAACAGCATGTACGGGCTGGGTCTGTCTGTTTCAAAGTAATCAGCCGCTTTTTCTTCCAGTACGGATGGTGCAAAGGGTCTGAAGGATTCCCGATACTTTATTTTCAGATTCATCACAGTCTGCGTATCCTGCCGCCGGGCATCTCCGAGAATACTGCGTGCGCCCAGAGCTCTGGGACCGAATTCCATCCGGCCGGCCATATATCCCACGATCTTGCCGTCGGCTATCAGGCCGGCGATCGTGCTTGCGCGCTCGGCGGATTTCATTTCGTGATACGTATATTTTTTGCTTACCAGAAAATTTTTGACCGTTTCTTTTGAAAAAGAAGGGCCTAAGTAAGAACCCTGCTGGCAGTCCTGTCCGGAATTATTCGTGCGCGGCTTTCCAAGATAACGGTGCCACACGCAGAGTGCCGCGCCCAACGCACCGCCTGCATCGCCGGCTGCAGGCTGTATCCATATGTCTTCAAATGGTCCTTCTCTGAGCACGCGGCCGTTGGCGACGCAATTAAGGGCGACACCACCCGCAAGGCAGAGGTTTTTTTGTTTCGTTTCCTGGTAAACGTGATTGACCATGCGCAGAACGGCTTCTTCGGTAACGGACTGGATACTTGCGGCGATATCCATTTCTCTCTGGGTAATTTCACTCTCCGGCTTTCGGGGCGGTCCGTTAAATAGTCGTGCAAAACGCCGATTGGTCATTTTCAGGCCGCCGAGGAAATCAAAATAAGAGAGATCCAAGCGGATAGAACCGTCTTCTTTCAGGTCTACCAGTTCTTTCAGGATAAGATCTTTATACTTGGGGGTGCCGTAAGGCGCCAATCCCATGAGCTTGTACTCTCCGGAATTAACGCGAAAACCGGTAAAATAGGTAAAGGCCGAGTAGAGCAATCCCAGCGAATCCGGAAAGTGCAGCTCCTTCAATATAATCAATTCCTTACCTGTGCCATAGCCAAAGCTTGCGGTGGCCCATTCCCCCACACCGTCAATTGTCAAAATGGCCGCCGCATTAAACGGCGAGGGATAAAATGCGGAAGCGGCGTGGGCTTCATGATGCTCGGTATAGAGAACATCAGCTTCATATCCGGTTTCTTTTTTAATCACTTTTGGAATATATAGCTTCTGGCCGAGCCACAGCGGCATCGCCTGCAACCAGGAACGCATTCCCTTGGGTGCAACTGTCAGATAGCTCATCAAAAGCCGTTCAAAAGTCAAGATGGGTTTGTCATAATAGGCAACGTAGTCGACATCTTCAATCGTGATACCCGCATCTAACAGACAACTTCGAATCGCGTTTTTGGGAAACCGCGGATCGTGTTTTTTACGGGAAAACCGCTCCTCCTGTGCAGCACTAATGATCTTTCCGCTGCGAACCAGGCAAGCCGCGCTATCATGGTATAGGCATGAAATTCCAAGTATAAACATTCTAATCCCTTTTGTGCAGCAGGGGTCGGATGGATTCAAATATTTTTTCAGCGAACTGATCGGCACCCCTGTCGATATAGTGACAGTTGTCAAAATAAAGTGTTTCTCTGGATTCTAGAAATATATTTGAGAGATCGATAAATTGAAAAGGCTTCTCAATCTCTCGTAAGGCGCTGTAAAACTCATTTTCTTTCTGCCGATAGGCGCTGATGCGCTTATCATTTTTATATTGTTTTAAAGAGGTAATGTTTCGTTTTTCTTCCGCTGTCCAATTCGTTTTGTTAAACGGTGTGGGTTGTAAGATCATCACAAAAGCAGCCCGATTCATTTTGCTGATTTGATCAGCTGCTGCAAAATGAGTTGCCGTAATTTTTGCACGCTGTTTTATATCTGTTAGCGCCTCCTTGCGCAGATTGAGTTTAGGCGCCTGCGCCCACGATTCAATTTTTTTATGCGGGACGATCTGCCGATAGAGCAAATCGTAAGTGTAGGACCAGGAGCGGAGTTTGCTGACGATGTTGATGGCCATAAATTCACCTCTTTCCGCCCGGTGCACAAGGGACACGGCATTATTCCATATCCGTTTTTTCAGAAAGGCGCCTTCCACTGTTGGTTCGGTGACAGCTTGATTGGCATCGTTGCGACCGCTGATGGCCAATACGAAATCGGCACGATTTTCAGCGAGAAATCGATCGAGCAGCACCATCTCCTGAAATGACTGAAATCCCCTCATTGCAAGATTTAGGACTTCCGCTCGTACGTTTAATCGTTCGTTAATAAGCCGCTCCAGAATTGACGGCACGGTTGATGTATTATCCGTAGACCCGACCCCAAAAATGGTGCTGCCGCCGGTAACGACGATCGTAATGTCAGGATTAGAATATGAAAATGAAGGCGTGATTGAATATCCATTTTCATCCGTGGCGATACGAGACACCCTATCTATCCGGGCCTTTGACGTGTCATAAGTTTTATTGGGGGCGTGAACATACCCCAGATAGGGGTGATATGGATTCGCAACCTGCCCGACGCTTTCGCGATAAGGTCCCTTATTGGTCATAAAATTTAAGTAGGTAAAAGAGAGCAGCTCCATGATAACCAGCGGAATAATGACCAGAAAGCACCAGAAAAAGTAACGTTTCATCTTGCCTGTTTTAGAATGTGCCGGTTGTGAATCGGCTCTCATGTCCGTATTTTTCTTCATTCGTAATTCCGTTATAACCACCTAATCCATTATACTGAGTAAAGAAAACCAATATAAAGTTTTTCTTGCAGCACTTCGTAAGGGCTTTTTTCTCTCACTTCTGCGGGAGGCCGAGTAAAGTGATACAATGTTTCCAATCGGGCCAATTTTTTGTTCAAATCGACATCCTCCCGTATACCATACAGAATTGTGTGTGTTCAAGTCGCTAATCAATTAGAATAAAATTGGTGCTGGACTAACCACGCCTTCTGGTACGCAAAATAGGTTGAATTGAGTCGAATATTCTCTCTGCCAACCTTTCAGCGGCAACATCATTATAATGACAATAATCAATATAAAGCGTTTCATTGGAGTTAGAAAAAATATCGGCGAGATCAATAAATTGAAACGGCTTTTCAGTTTCTCGAAAAGCATCATAAAATTCACGTTCATTATCCCGATGTTTCTGGATAATTTCATCACTCCAATTTTTGCTTTTCATTCGCCGGAATTCCGCGTCGGTCCAATGATTTTTTGTATAAAGGGTTGGCTGCAAAAACATAACAAAAGTGGCGCCATTCATTTTGCTAATTTGATCGGCTGCTGAAAAATGAGTTGATGTAATCTTTGCCCGTTTTTTAACGGTCGTCGATGCCTCTCTTCGAAGGTTTAGTTCAGACGAAGCCGCAAGGGGAGCTTTGCCTGATCGGTTTGTTATCTTACGATAAAGGAAATCAAAGGTATAAGACCATAAACGAAGTTTATGAGCAGAATCAATTAGCATAAAATCGCCTCTTTCCGCCCGCTGCACGAACGACACCGCGTTATCCCATATTCGTTTTTTGAGAAAGGCGCCTTCCACCGTTGGCTCTGCTAATGCTTGATCAGCATCATTTCGGCCGGAGATCGCCAGCACAAGATCGGCCTTATTCTCAGCGAAGTATCGATCAACTAACAGCATCTCCTGGAATGACTGAGCTCCTCTCAGGGCCAGATTTATGACTTCGGTCCGAACACCTAAACGCTGGTTGATCAGACGCTCCAAAATGGAAGGAACTGTCGTCCTATTATCAGATGATCCCACGCCAAAAATGGTGCTTCCACCGGTAACCACGATGGTCATCTCGGGCTTCTCATAGAAAAAAGCGGGTGTAATTGAATGTCCATTCTCATCCGTCTTCAGGATCATCTTTTTTGAGAGTCCCTTGGTGATTTCATAAGTTGATTTTGGTGCATGCACGTAGCCAAGGTAGGGATGGTATGGATTGATAACTGGTTTTACTCTTTCGCGGTAAGACCCTTTTTCACTTGTCAGCTTAATGTATGTAAAAGAAAATATTTCCATCAGGATTAACGGAATAATTACAAGTAAGCCGCAGAAAAACCCCCGTTTGATTTTATTCATTTTTAGAAGTGACGCGTCCAATTCAACCTTTTTGACTGTGTGATTTTTACAAGGAATCTCTGCTTGAATGCGCTTAACTCAAAGCGATCGATTTTTGGATTTCGGATTCATTTAGTAAACAGCGATATTTTAAAAAAAACACCATTTCTCGCTCGGAGAAATAGTGCTTGGTGTTAGATCCGAAATCGAAAGTGCTTAAACCGATTGCGGCATAAAGCCTATTTCGAAGCTCACTTTAGCTATTAACGGCAATCTTGTCAATGCAGAAGCTCGTATTTTTCGTAAGTGAAAGGTCAATCGGATTTTTGCACGAACCGGACTTCGCGCAGGTTTAGATGCGCTTTGCCAATTGTGGGGATGATGCCGCTGGCCCGGAGGGGCAGACCCGAGGTGGGCTCCATATAGATGGTTATGTCTTTGTGGAAACCCAGCAGTGAAAAATTCTCCACATCTTCCAGATTGGATTCTATGGGTTGAGCCGTCATAGTGATTTTAAAAGCCTTGACGGAACCTTTTTTTCGGGTTTCGGCCTGCCCGCTTTTTTCGAGATAGTTGAAATCAATTGGTTGTGTGCCTTCTTTGCGAAGCTGCACGCGGTGCAGCTGCCGTTTTCCAAAAACACATAAAGACAACGAGTCGTCATTTCCGGAAAAGGCGACAGCTGAAAGGATATAGATGAGCACTGAGCGTTCGGTGATACCGCTGCAGACCCGCAGGGCCTGATTGTATGGATAAAAGGTGTCTTTGATATCGGTCCATTTTTCGGGTGCCATTAAAGCCTCTTTTTCGTCTTTGGGTTCTATGCGATGCCGGAAGACCCCCTGGTCGGTGAAGCGATACATTTTTTTGAAGTCATCTTCCCCGCGGCGCAATCTGAAACGCCCGAGAGCCGATGCATCGGCCGGATCAAACCATATGCGGTTATGGATTTTGACCGGTGAGCGAAACCTGGGGTCAAGGGTGGTATCGATGGTCATCTGAGCGGTTTCCGGCGTTCGCGACTTAATCGGCTTACCTTCGGGGGACGCAAGCAATACGCCATCAAGATCGGAGGCCCGCAGTGACCTCATTTGGATATCGGTTGAAACCTCGATCCAGAAATTTTTGGCATGAAACGAAAGATCAGTCCATGAAACCCTCGTGGGATCAAATTTGAGATGGGCGGTGGGTTGAGCCCATGCGGGGCTGTTAAGGGTTCCGACCCCGAAAAAGGCCACCAGATAAAAAATACCCACAATTATTTTTTTTAAAATCATAAGAAGCTGTTTTGTTTGGCAAAAGATGCGCGTTGATCCCAGTTTGGTTTTCAGCGCAAATTATCACAGGACTTTGATCGGGTGTCAAGTTAGCGCCGCTAATGTTTTTGGGGCCTTTGATATTTAAGGATTTATGAAGATATCAATATTCCGGGTTGCCGGGAATGACCATGGATCGCAAAGGCAGTCGCAATTTCCGAGAAGCGAGTGGCGATACGCCATCCCTGATAATACATTCAGGGCATATCCCGCATCAAATCCGGGGCATCAACCGACCCCATTTTGCCTTTTAAATATGTTAACCATGGCTTTTGAGCAGCTCGGTTAAGCCCAGTTTTTTCAGCGTGCTGGTTTCCGGTTTGCCGCTGTTCGGGTCCCATCCCATGGCCTGATGGTAATCACGCGCAAGGCTGTCAACATCGATGGTTACGCCGGATACGGGGCCTTCCTCCTGCGGTGGCTTGCCAAGCATCCGCCCGGGGAGCTTGACATCCGATGGTCGAATGCCTTCACGGATATTAAAACTTTGACGCAGGGTCTGAATGCGCGCGCCGGTGGTCAGGACTTCAGCAACATCCAGATCCCAGCCGGTCACCGCGTTGAAAAACTCAACAAGCGGAAAATTGCCGAAAAACATCATTGGCATCAAGCAAATCCCGGCGCTGGCGCCCACCTGAAGGTAACTGGATGCGGTTGCACTCATGGGACCTTTACCCGCATAGGCATAGCGATCAAATTCTTCAATTTTTAATTCAGGGTAGGGGGCGAACTGCCCGGGACCGCCGTCGAGGCGTGCCATGGGTGCCGCAGTGTGGCGACCCGGCGTGGGGTCGCATACAAAACCGGTTCCGCGGCTGGGAAGAAACAGGGCATTGTGCAGCCCGGGCTCCTGGCCGCCCACATGTATGGCAAATTCTTCGGCGCCGTTTCCGATCTTTTGCGCGGCAATCTTAACGCCGTCTGCCAAAATATCGCCAAAACCTTCCCGGCCGATCATCTTCTCCGTCATGGCGATCATGGCCTCGGCATTGCCCCAGGTCAGCGCGATGCCGTCGGTGTCGGCGGCGGTGATGATACCGTTTTCAAAGCACTCCATGGCGAAGGCCAGCGCCGATCCGGCGGATATGGTATCCAGGCCGCCGCGGTTGCACATATCGTGCAGTTTGATAATCGATTCCAGGTCATCACACATGCACATGGTACCGAAAGCACCGATAGTCTCATACTCGGGTTTATGGGTTTCACCGACCGGGTATTTGCCGGTGGTGACGTTAAAAATTCCGCCGCAGGCGATCGGACAGTTGGCACAACCGTATTTGCGGCTTTGATACGAGATGACGGTATCGGCGTCTGCAATTTTTTCCAGGTTGGGAAATGACTGTTTGCCGGTATAGCGCCAGTTTTTTACGGGCGTGGCTCCGGAAGCAACCAGACCGCCGGTCAACCCGCAGGTGCCGTGTTTCATCAGCAACTCGGCAAATCCACCCATATCCCGCATTTCCTTTAAAAATGCTTTGCGCAGGCGATCCAGCGCGTCTTTGTCGGCAATACCGGCCTTGCCGGTTCCACGAACCGCCAGCGCTTTAAGTTTTTTAGCGCCCATAACCGCCCCTACCCCCGAACGGGCCGCAACGCGCCCGGCATCATTGACGATGCCGCTGATCAGGGAAAGCTTTTCGGAAGCCGGTCCGATGGAAGCGATCCGGATCTTTTTGTCTCCGGCCTCTTTTTGAATGACATTTTCGGTGTCGAGGGTATCCTGACCCCAGAGGTGGGCGGCATCTTTTATTTCAATGCGGTCACCGAAAATGGCGACATATTTGGGTGCTGAAGCCGCACCGGTGACAAAAATGGCATCCCAGCCGGCAGCCTTTAATTCCGCACCGAAATACCCGCCGGAATTGGCATCACCCCAGCCACCGGTCAGGGGTGACTTGCAAACCGCCATATAGCGGCCACCGGTGGGCACTTTTGTTCCGGTCAAAGGCCCGGTCGTAAAACCCAGATAGCTTTCCGGGCCCAGCGGATCAACGCCTTTTTGCTGGCGTTCAAACAACATGCGCACGCCGATTCCCTGTCCCCCGATAAAATCACGGGCGAGCGCCTCATCAAGTGTCTCGATTGTAATTTCGTCTGTCGTCAGATCGATAAATCCAATTTTTCCTGCATATCCACCAGCCATTGATTACCTCCCTGAACAAAATTTTATTCTTGGACATCGTTTTATACCCTCATTTAGGATCACAGTCAAAATGTTTCACCCATATTTATCGAAATTCTATCGACTTGACAGCTGAACGGTTAGATAATACGCATATAATTTGAAACCACTTCTGATGTGTTCAGTTCCGTCTATATCAACCCTTACTGCGTTTAGGAGGAACCATGTATTATCAACCGCTCTTGAACGATGAAGAGAAAAATCTCCAACGTGAAGTCAGGAAATTCGTGCGTGAGAAAGTTTCATCTGATTTTATTCGAGCCCTTGATCGGGATGAAATCAAATATCCGCGGGAATACGTCGAAAACCTGGCTGCACACAATCTTTTGGGGCTGCGATTTGATCCCCGCTGGGGCGGACGCGGAATGCCCTGGACCGCCGAGGTGATTGCTGAAGAAGAAATCGGTGTTCTGGGCACCACCCTGGGGTGTGCCTTTGTGATGCCTTCCATTGTTGGCGAAGCCCTGCATGTGTTCGGCACCGATGCACAAAAAGAAAAATTTTTAAAGCCGATATTGCAGGGCAAGCGCATCTGTGCCGAAGCACTCACCGAGCCCAGGGGCGGTTCGGACTTCTTCGGCGCCACCACCCGGGCGGAGATCAATGGTGACCGGTTCGTGCTCAACGGTCAGAAGCGCTTCGTGGTCGGTGCCACCGAAGCCGACGTCTTTTTGGTCTATTGCCGCACCAATTTCGCTGAAAAGGCGCACAAGTACCAGCGCATCAGCGCCATCATGGTGGAGCGCGGTCCGGGGGTGGAGACCGAGTACCGTTACGGCCTTATGGGCACCCGGGGCGGAGGTACCGGCCGGCTGGTGTTTCGGAATGTGGCGGTGCCCAGAGAGAACCTGATCGGCGAGCTGCACGGCGGGGCCTTGGTTTTTCACCAGATGATGATCCCCGAGCGGCTGACTTCGGCGGCCGCCAGCCTGGGTGTACGGGCGGCGCTGGAAATCGCCACCCGTTACAGCGACAGGCGCCACGCCTTTGGTCAGCCGATCCGTCAATTTCAAGCGGTCAACTTCATGGTGGCCGATGGTATCACCCAGCTGGATGCGGCCCGCGCGCTGGTGTATATGGCGGCGCGGGCCGTGGATGAAAATGCACCCAATGCCCGCAGGCTGGTCAGCCAGGCCAAAAAATTCGCCACGAATATGGCCTGGGAAGTGGCCAACAAAGCCATGCAGATCATGGGCGGCATCGGTTATACGGAAGTCTATCCCATTGAAAAGATCATCAGGGATATTCGCCTTGCGCAAATCTGGACCGGCACCAACGAGATTATGAACCTGTTGATCCAGCATGAATATTATAAAGAGGTGCTCGCGGGCAGTAAAGATGCGCGCAATGTAGAGCTGGATGCCCGGGGTCAGGATGCCGAGGCTGAAAAGTGTTTCACCGACGAAGATATGTGGCGGGTACACGCAGGCTAAGTCTATAAGTGGTTTCAAAACCCCATCTGAGGCCCATTGGCTGCGTTGCAGGCCTCCGATAAATGCTCACATACCCATGTATGCTGCGTTTTCTCGATCGACCTGCGCCTTGCCCTTGAACCTGATCTGAGGTTTTGAAACCACTTCTAATCAGATCACGCGGGAGAACCGAGCGCCATGATTCGCCATAGAGCGTCTTTTTTGTCGTTATTTATCTTTCTGGCGCTTTGCGGATGTTCCGTCGGCACGCAAGTCCAGGGTTCGTATTATCTGGATCAGGAAAAATACAGCGAAGGCGTTGCCGCCTTCGGCGAAAAGCTAAGGCAGAATTCATTTGATCCGGCAGCCAACTATTACATGGGGCGCTATCTGCTGGCGCTGAACCAGCCGGAAAAAGCCTATCCATACCTAAAAGAAGCCGTCGCCCTGGATTTTAAAAATGCCGATTATCACTTCTGGTTGGGCGTTTGCCACCATGGGCTGGATAATCTGAAAAAAGAACAGGAAAGCTACCATAGAGCTATCGCCTATAATAAACGCCATGTCGAAGCGCATCTTTATCCGGGTCACAGCTACCTCGAGCACGCTCAGTGGGATAAGGCATTACGTGCTTATGATCGTGTTTTGGAACTTCAGGGCGATCATGCCCAGGCACTTTACAACCGCGCTCTGGCGCTCAATCAGATGCACCGCATTCCAGAGGAGATTTCGGCCTGGAAGCAGTATTTGCAGTATTATGCGGAAGGACAATGGGCACTTCGAGCAGTGGATCACCTCCATGCGCGCGGAAATTTCGATTATCGCGTTTTTTCGATCGGGGATCATCTCGTAGTTCTTGTAAAAATAAGGTTTGAGCCCAAATCCGGATTCCTTCTGGAAAAGACCCAGCCTTCTCTGGATGTGGTCGGGTCGATTATGACGCGCAACAAAAAAATTCATGTTATAATAGAGGGTTATCTGACCGGCGATAAAATACTTGCCAAAAGGCGGGCAGAAAGTGTGAAAATATATATCATTCGCAAATACCCGAAGGTGGATTCCGGGCGTTTAAAGATCAGTGGTATCGGAAAACCGGAAAAGGTAAGGGCTGGAGGGAAGCGCTTTGAACTGGATGATTATATCAGTTTTATGACCATTCAAAACCTGCCATGATAGACATTTTTAAAGGAGGGTGTATATGAATCCGAATTTTTCAGTGCGCAAGATGACAAAGCCGGGTCCTGTTAAACTCATGACCTTAACCGTTTGCGCGGTTATTTGCTTTACGGGTTGGTTGGCAATAGCCCAATTGCAGGCCTCTGACAATATGGATGATCCGGCTGTAAACTTCCAGAATGCCGCCCAGGCTCAGCATGCGCATAACGTGGCCGTCCAGGCGGCACTGCAGGACCCTGACGTGGCCAGAGCCATCGCTTGTGCCAAAAAGAGCGTAAATCCCCGGGATATTAGACGCGCCAGAACGTTATTCCGTGAAAAAAAGGAGGATTACATTGAAAAAATTTCAGATATGCGCGCGTCCGGCATGGGATGGGGCAATATTGCCAAGCAACTCGACGTGCATCCTTCTGTTTTAGGATTGGGGCATTCTAAATTTATGGCCAAACATGATTTGGATTTTACTAAACACGCCCAGATCAGATCTGAAATTAAAGCAGCCACGGCCCGAAGCTTTAAAGGGGAAGCGATCAGCGGGCATACCGCCAACGGCGCCGTATCGAAGAGCAAAAGTTTGGGAATCGTCACTGCGAAAGGCCGGGGATATAACAACAGCCGCGGGCTTGCTTTAGGGCACAGCAAAAGCAAGGGCGGCGATGTCTCTGTCGGCGCTGCCGCCGTTCATGGAAGCGGTCATGGAAATGGACATGGAAACGGGCATAGCGGAGGCAACGGCGGCGGTAATGGTGGAGGCAACGGCGGCGGTAATGGCGGTGGACCTAAATAATTCACCGCGCGACTCTGCAGAAAAACACCCCGGTGGAAAAAATAAATAGAAATCCAAAAAGAGAGTCAAACACGAAAGACCGTCAACTCTACAATTGATAAAGGCAGCGTTATTAAACGCTGCCTTTGTTTTTGGAACCAACATCAATAACGATTAAATTATCTGGTCATATCGATTCCCAGTCAGTCGCATCATCGTTCTTTCAAATAATCACTTGCCTGAAAATTAGCCTGTCTCAAAATCTTTGACAAAGAAAACAAAGTTACTATTTTGAAGAATAATTAAGAATGCTTTCGGAGAAGATTTCTCTTTCGGGGAAATTTCATTTTACTTCCCTAGCATGTCAACTTGGATATGGCTTGAAGTATTGTTTGCTGATTTAAAAAAGGAGGTGCGGAATGGATATCGAACAATTGCTATCAAAGGTCTACGAAATTTTTACCGTTTTTGGTGTTAAAATCGTCGGTGCCATCGTCGTTTTTATCACCGGTCGCTGGATTGCGAAATTCTTCGCGAGCTTACTCCGCAAGCTCATGGATAAACGCGAAGTGGAGCCCACCGTCACTAAATTTGTCGGGAATCTGACCTATTTTGCATTATTGACGTTTGTTGCATTGGCGGCGCTCGGATTGCTTGGTATTCAGACAACGTCGTTTATCGCCGTTATCGGTGCCGCCGGTCTGGCGATTGGTTTGGCGCTGCAGGGATCTTTGGCCAACTTTGCTGCCGGCTTTCTTCTGATCCTATTTCGCCCCTTCAAAGTTGGTGACTTTATTGATGCCGCGGGCGTTGCCGGAACCGTGGAGGCGATTCAGATTTTCACGACCCGATTGGCCACACCCGACAACAAAACCATCATCATTCCCAACTCTAAGCTGACCGGAGATAATATCATCAATTTCTCTGCCAAGGGCACCCGGCGAGCAGATATGGTTTTTGGAATCGGATATGAAGATGACATTGACAAAGCCCGGGATATTATAACTGATATACTGTCCAATGACGAGCGTGTGCTGAAAGAGCCCCCGCTGCAGGTGGCCGTATCTGAGCTGGCAGATAGCAGTGTGAACTTTGTTACGCGTGCCTGGGTAAATGCCGGAGATTATTGGGGGGTCGTTTTTGATGCGACCGAGGCCGTAAAGAAGCGCTTCGATGCCGAGGGTGTCAGCATCCCATTCCCTCAGAGAGATGTGCATATTTACGAACACAAAGCCACTTAATTCGTCACGGGCGGCTTTGCCATAATGCGTTAGCGTTTATTACCACCTTTAACTTTCGATGAAGGCTTTGAATTTTCCAAGGCCTTCTTTTATTTCCGATAGGTCGATACCGGAATAAGCCAGACGGATGTAAAATTTGTCTTCACCTTCAAAAGCGGTTCCAAAGTGCAGGCGCGTGCAGAATGAAACGCCGGTTTCACGCAATAACGTCAGCCTGAAATCATCGTAATTTTCCAGTCCTTTTTTTTGCATGGCGCCGGTGACATTGGGGAAAAGATAGAAGGTGGCGTTGGGACAAAAACAGTGAACACCTTCTATGGAATTTAAAATGCTTACGGCGGCATCCCGCCGTTCTTTTAAAGTCTCAAGGATCTGCCTGACTTCGGTCTGATCGCCGGTGAGCCCTTCAATGGCAGCATACTGGATGAAATGGTTCGGGCAGGATTCATCGTTGACGTTCAGCTTTATAATGACATCGATAATTTCTTTGGGTCCGATCGCCGCCCCCAGACGCCAGCCGGTCATAGCAAACTTCTTCGAGAAGGTGTAGAGAATAACGCTGCGCTGCGCCATGCCCGGCAGGGCAGCGAAAGAATTGCTTTTGCCTTCATAGCGAATATCAAAATAGGCGTCGTCGCACAGAACAAAAAGATTGTGTTTGTCTGCAATTTCAGCTAGCTTTTCCAGCTCTGCCGTCGAACATTCGGCGCCGGTGGGATTGTGCAAATCATTGAGAATCATCAGCCTTGTTCTGGGTGTGATTTTTTTTTCGAGCATCTTGAGGTCGATATCAAAGTTTTCTTTACCTTCGAAGTAGCCGTAAGGAACTGCAATGCCCCCGTGAAATTTGATCTGAGATTCGTAAATCGGGAAACCCGGATTGGGGTAGAGCACTTCATCGCCAGGATTCATGAGGGCCAGCAGGAATTTGCCGATAGTGGGTTTGCCGCCGGGCTGGATGGCCACATTTTCCATGTCGTATGGCACACCGTGAGAAGCACTGACATCAGCCGCGAGAACCTCACGTAACTGTGGAATGCCGGCATTGGGGCAGTAACCGGTTTTGCCGTCCTGCATGGCTTTAGCGGCGGCCGCCATAATATTGGCGGGTGTCAAGAAGTTCAGGTCTCCCAGGTGAAAAGGATAGACCTTGTTGCCTTCGGCCGCAAAGGCTGCTGCTTCGGCAGATACAGCAAAAGCGGTTTCCGTTCCCAATCGCGAGATACGTTCTGCAATTTTCATTACACCTCCCAGTTAATGTAAATCGTCTTTAAAAAAATGGCATGCTATTCCGTTATAGCTCCGGAAGCATGCTCCCCTAGTCTACGTACGCCGGGATTCCTAATTCTTTGGCATTCAGAATACTCGGGGCGGCCTTGGGCGGTTCGCCCTCTAGAAAAGCTGAGATGTCCGGCTTTTGCCAGACAGGATATCCCATCAGAATGGCGGCTACATTGCTGGCAGCAAGGGTGGCCATTCCCTGGCGGGTCCAGCTGGTAGCGGAAGCGATGTGGGGTACCTTAACGACATTATCCAAATCGACCAGCCCCGGTTTCAATTCGGGCTCATCTTCAAAAACATCCAGGCCGGCTCTGAAGTCAGGGTGGGCGCGGCAGTGCGCCACCAGTGCCGTTTCATCGATCACCGGGCCCCGGCTGGTGTTGACCAGGATCGCATCTTCCTTCATCAAGGCCAGACGTTCCTTATTGATCAGGTGATGGGTAGAATCATCGAGGATGGTGTGGATGCTGACGCAGTCGGCTTCCCTCAGCAGGTCTTCAACGCGCTCAACGCGCTTGCAGGTTACCGGTGGTACGCCTTGAGATTTTAAAAATTCGGAATAGTGGATAAAGTAATTTTCAAGTTCCTTTTGGGGGTGGGGATCGCAATAGATCAGATTCATTTTGTGGCCTTCGACCATCATCTTGGCATAGGTCGCACCGATGCGGCCGGCGCCAATCACTCCCAGGGTTTTGCGCCAAAGGAGATTCCCCAAAAATAGCGTCGGCAACCATCCTTTGTATTTTCCGTTTTGTAAAAAACGTTCGGCCTCACCGGTCCTGCGGGCTGCCGCGAAAGTAAGGGCAACAGCCATTTGGGCGGTGGTCTCGGTTAGCACCCCCGGTGTGTTTCCCACAGGGATACCGTGTGCGGTGGCCGCATCCACATCGACATTGTTGTAACCGACAGCGTAATTACTGTAGGCCGTGCCGCCTGCTTTCTTCAAGGCCGCAAACATCTCGTCGTCCCACTCTTCAGTTAGCTGGCCAATGACACCGTCACAGTTACCTCCCAGAGCCCCTTCTATTTCTTCCGGGCTCAAGATATCCGTTGAGGTGGAGATTTCGACGCTACAGTCCGCGCGAACCAGCATTTCGAGCCACCTTTCTCCGGGGAGCTCTTTGGTAACGATTACGCGTTTGCTTCCCTCAGGGTTGTGAACTCTCCAATCCTTTGATCCCATTGTGAATTCCTCCTCTTCAAATCTAAAATAACGATTCCAACCGTAATATACAATATTTTTCATATATTTTTATACGATAAGGCAAGCACTTATTTTATTTTTTTAACCGTTTTCCGGGTTTTAATATGCCAGCACTGACGGTTTTAAATTCAATTTTGGATATACCAACTTCTTGCAAAGCCAAAAATTTCGAACGTGCTTCAGAATTATCAGGCGAATGCTTAAGTATTTACTGTTTGCAACCGATATACGGTTCAAGGCGTCGAATTTATATGTTGATATGAAAAATAGATCCACAGATATTCAAATGCAAAATGCGCATTTTCCCGACGAGCCGGTCTCTGTCATGACGGCGGTCAACTTTTCGGAGTTGAAAATCAGCACAAATACAGCTGAAACACTGGTTGCTTTTTCCATCGGTTCGGGTATCGCTGTATCCATTTATGATGCGGTCACCAGGGTGGGCGGTTTGCTTAATTTTGTTTTGCCGGATTCTTCCCAAATAGTGTCCGAGAGGGAAAATCGCTTTCCTTATATGTTTGCAGATACAGGCATCATGGCTTTCCTGGAAGCCCTAAATGATATCAACGCCAAAATAGAAACATTGAAGGTCGTCATTGCCGGTGGGGCACAGATATTGGATCAGACATCAGACTTTAATCTTGGTCTCAAAAACTACCGGGCGCTAACATCTATTTTAACCGGCAAGAATTTAAAAATTCACCACGAAGACATCGGTGGCAGTTCAAAGCGGTCACTCAGCCTGGATATTAACAGCGGATGCAACATTATACAAATTGCAGGTCAGGGAGAAGTGAAGGTATGACGAATATCGAAGATATCATCAGCGCAATTGATACACTTAAACCGATTCCACCTGTAGCCACCCAGATTATGGCCTTGGCTGAGGACGAAGACAGTTCCATGTCCGACATCTCCGATCTGATTGTATATGATCTCTCCCTTACAGCCAGCTTGCTCAAAATATGCAATTCGGCTTACTTCGGGCTTGCGCGTACGGTGGAATCTGTCCGTGATGCCATCACCTTGCTGGGGCTGGATCAAATTGTCGAAATCGTTTTGCTCAACAGTACCGCTGAGAATTTCAAAGATGAACCGGATGGTTACGGGCTCGGCGAGGGCGAACTCTGGCATCATGCGGTTTTATCGGCCCATGTGGCTAAAATGCTGGCCGAAAATCTTGGATATGCAAACAAGAAGCATTTTATATTTACGGCGGCCCTGCTAAAAGATATCGGAAAACTGATTATGGGCAGATTCGTGGCTTTTTCATATGAGAAAATTAATATTTTAGTAAAATCAAAGGGTTATAGCTTCAATGAGGCTGAAAAAGAAGTCATCGGTATGAATCATGAAGAGCTCGGCGCTTTAGTGGGGGAGAAATGGCGATTTGGCAAGAAGCTGATTTATATTATCCGCAACCACCATATGTCTAATGAAGCCTGCCGGGACGATGTTGAAGTCGCCATGGTTTATCTGGCGGATATCGTCTGCATGATGATGGGTTTCGGCACCGGCGTGGATGGGCTGGCATACCGATTTTATAGTGATGTATTGAATCGAATGAATCTTACCGAGCAGGACTTACAAAAAGTCATATATGATTTTGGAGAACGCCGGCATAAAATTCAAAAGCTATTGAATCTCGTTTGATCGGAGAAATTCATCTAAATTCAGGCGGTTTACCACATCAGTCACCAATTCTCCAATCAAGATTTCCGCGTTTTTACCGCTAACGACCCGCAAGCGCTCGGCGCTACCCGTGATCTTCTCACCGGCAACCACTCTGTTCTGTTTTATCAGATTGGCCTGATAGTTCATCGCGATAACCCATTTGCGATTGGCCAGATCGAGTTTAAACTCTTTCAAAACGATTTCAACAATTGGGGCTTCGATATCTTCTTGTGCAACAACCCGGACACCGGCGTTTTCAAGTCTCTTTTTAAAAATCTCTCTCATCATTGAACTAAAACTGAAGGCGCCCACCAAGCGGTCGTCTTTGTTTTCTTGGGTTAAATTCAGAACAAAATGCCCTGTAAAATTTTTAAGCGCCTTTTGAGCGCTTGGGGTTACAATCCGGGTGTCTTCTCTTTTATCTTTAACCTCCAAAGCAACACGGTTGTCTTTTAGTTCAACTGATTCGGTGGGAAGCTGGTAGTTAACCGTCAAAAAATTCTTGGAAGCACAAAAGCTGGATAAAACGCCAACGGCTAAAATAATCGATATTGTCCGAATGCGCGGGTTATTGGTTATCATGAACCTGTCCTCCTTCAAATTCTTATACTTTGAAAACCGAGCGTTTGGCAAAATTTGAATGAATCGGTGGCAGTATAGAAAACGGGCTTACGGAAAAAGTATGACGAAGTCTTCTTTGAGTGTCAAGTTCGATATGCTGTCCGGAAATCCCCTTCGTTTTGCCAGCTAGTCAATTATTTCGATCGCACCCGCGTTCAATGTTATCCTCCACCCACGGGAGGGAAAATGCCGATGCGCTCACCGCCTTTCAAGACGGTTGTCAGCTCTGCTTTGATGCCATTGATAAAAATAAGCCTGGCTTTACTTTCCGGTATGTCCAGCTGCTCAAGAAGCGTGCGGACGGTCGTACCTTTTTCGATGGCGTAGTTTTCAGCTGAGGCCGGCATAAAGCTTTGCAGGTTGGCGAATAATTTGATTTCTATATGTGATTCCATAACTTTTTAGATTTCAGTTGTAATAAAGATTTAATCGTATTAAGGGTAAATCCCTAAATTTCCTGGATCCGCGTTGCATTTGATTGGAATAATCTAACTCTAGAACCAATCTACATGAAAGTCAAGCACTCAGGAAGTCTTCCAATCAATTTGATAGTTGTCAGCTGCCCCTGCTGCGGTGTACAATAAATATTATGAAATTACCATTCAAAAGTGCCCTGGTCACCGGTGGCGCCGGATTTATCGGATCGCATCTGGTTGATACGCTGGTCTCAGCAGGCTGCAAGGTCTCTGTCCTGGACAATTTGTCTTCCGGTAATTATTCCAACCTGAAACATCTTGAAGGTCAATTTGCCTTTTACCGGGACGATATTAGAAACCAACAGGCAATAAACGCGGCGGTCGAGGGCTGTGAGGTCATTTTCCATCTGGCGGCGATTGTCTCGGTCCCCCAGACCGTTGAAAACCCGGTTGACTCTGCCGCTGTGAATGATACGGGTACCTTGTTGGTCCTTGACGCCGCCCGTAATAAAAAGGTGAGGCGGGTTATTTTTTCCAGTTCCTGTGCTGTTTACGGTGATGATCGGCGCTTGCCGAAACAGGAAGATATGGACCCGAAGCCCCAGAGCCCTTATGCGGTCCAAAAGCTTGCTGCCGAGCATTATGCCAGAGTGTATTATGAGCTATATGGTCTGGAAACGGCTATCCTTCGTTATTTTAATGTATACGGGCCCAGGCAGGACCCCTCATCGCCGTATTCCGGTGTGATTTCAATTTTTATGACCAGAGCACTGCATAATGAACCCGCTGTCATTTACGGTGATGGAAATCAAAGCAGGGATTTTATTTATGTCCAGGATGTGGTCCGAGCCAATTTGCTGGCAGCGACTGCCAACGGTGTCGGCGGTCAGGTATTGAATATCGGCACCGGCAGCGCGGTGGTTATCAACGATCTCTGGAAAGCGATTTGTGCGTTATCCGGTCAGAATCTCGAGGCGGCGTATGCACCCAAAAGACCGGGAGATATCATCGAATCCTTTGCCGGCATTGGATCTGCAAAAGCGCTTTTGGGTTTTGAACCTGAGATTTCTTTTGAAAAGGGCCTTGAATCGACCTTTGAATGGTATCGTAAGAGTCAGAAGTCAAAAAAATAGGTTCCAGGTTTCGGGCCTTCGCTGCGCCGTAGCGGTTACGGCCGCGCAGGCGGGTGTCAGGTGTCAGGGTTTAAAAAAAGGTGGATCGGATAGGAAGCTGGAAGGCTAAATAATTTTCAAACCGCTCAGCCTGATAGCCTGCAAGCTTTCCAACTTTCCAGCCCGTGAAGCCTTCAAGTTATGAGCCATGAGCTACCAGCTACGAGCTATTTTACCTGACACCTGAACACTGACACCACTGACACCTGTAAAATGGAGTTATAAATGGAACTAAAATACGAGAAAGTCCTTGTTACCGGGGTGGCCGGTTTTATTGGATTTCACCTGGCACGGCGTCTTTTAAGCGGAGGTTGCCAGGTTGTGGGCCTGGACAATGTGAATCCGTATTATGAGGTCGCGCTTAAAGAGGCCCGTCTTGCAGCGCTTAAAAATGGGTCGAATTTCACCTTTGTTAAATTGGACCTCTCCGAGCGCAAGCCGCTGCAAGCTATTTTCGACGGGGAGGGATTTGACGTCGTGGTGAATCTGGCCGCCCAGGCGGGCGTGAGATATTCAATCGAAAACCCTTATGCCTACGTTGATTCCAACCTGGTCGGGTTTGTCAACCTTCTGGAGTGCTGCCGGCATAACCGGGTAAAACATCTTGTGTTTGCATCATCGAGCTCTGTTTATGGTGCCAATACAAAAATGCCGTTTTCTGTGCATCACAATGTCGATCACCCCGTTTCGCTTTATGCGGCCACCAAAAAGGCCAATGAACTTATGGCGCACACATACAGCCATCTGTACCGGCTTCCCTGCACAGGGTTGCGATTTTTTACGGTTTACGGCCCGTGGGGGCGTCCGGATATGGCTCTTTTTCTTTTTACGCGGGCGATTTTAGAGGATCAGCCGATTAAAGTTTTTAATCACGGTAAAATGCAACGGGATTTTACCTACATCGACGATATCATCGAAGGTGTGGTACGGGTGATGGGCAGGCTCCCGGAGGCCAATCCGGAATGGCGTGGAGATGCGCCGGACCCGGGCACATCTTCGGCGCCCTATAAGGTGTACAACATCGGCAATAACAATCCGGTGGAGCTCATCAGATTTATCGAAGTGATCGAAGACGCCCTCGGCAAAAAGGCGAAAATGGAATTTATGGATCTGCAACCCGGGGATGTGGTCGCCACCTATGCGGACGTAGATGACTTAATTGAAGACGTGGGTTTTAAACCTGAGACGCCGATTGAGACCGGCATTGAGCGCTTTATTGAATGGTATAAGGATTTTTACGGATACAGGTAATATTTATATAAAGTAAGAATTAAATCAATAAATTATTATATTTCTAAATGATTAAATATAAAAATAATTAAATTATAAATTAATGTATTAAATAATTAATTCTATATATCGTGTCTTTTATGATTGTGTTCAAGGCAGTTCGGCCAAAATTCCTCTGACCTTTTCCGGTTCAATCAGGGTTCCCAGCCGCTCGAAAATCTGCAGGGCCTTCGTCAGATAGTCCCGTGCCTGTGCGAATTGGCCCTGCTGCATTTGGATCCGGCCATAGCCCGCGTAAGCCAGCGCCAAATCATTCTCGGCCTTGATCTCTTGAAACACGGCGATGCTTTTCTCAAAGTGGGAAACTGCCCGGGCCGGATCGATTTTAAGGGCGATTTCACCCAAGATACGTTGAGCCCACCCAACATAATACATCGCTCCGCACTGTTCTGCGATTTTCAGGCCCTCTTCGAGCGTCTGCCTGGCTTTGTCGTCCTCTCCGGCCAGCCAATAGCCAGAACCCAGGGTGCACGTGGCTGGAATCATACCTGGTCTGAGGTGCCCGGTTTGAAAATTCTGCAAGGCAGCAATCAGTAGCTCAATTCCTTTACTTGGCCCTCCGGCTCGGCACAAGGCCCATCCAAGGCCTCTCTGCGCCAGCGCCTTGTCCGCAGGTGTTACCGCTTTCTGCAATGCCCTCTCCCCGTATTCAACACCCCGACCCAGATCGCCTCTCCAGGTATAGGCCATCGACAGGGTCCAGTGCCCCCAAACGGCAAGGCTGTTGTCTGAGGATTTCTCAGCTGCCTTCAGCGCCTTTTGGGCCTCTTCCACCGCCTCGTCCCAGCGACCGAGACATATGTAAGCCCTCGAGGCCCCGCATAACCCCCTCACATACCAGCGGGGGTTAAACTGATGCTCCATTATGCGAAGAAGCTCTTCTTTCAGGGCAAGGACCCGGTCATAGTGACCTACAAACAAATGGCACCATCCTAACCAGGCATAGGCATACCCGGCATCTTCAACGTTCCCTGCAACCTCACACAGTTCGGCTGCTTTCGTTAACGTTTTGATGCCCTGATCAAAATGGCAAAACGTAAAATTACAGTTCCCCTCACGGCTATATAGTGCACCCAATAACGCCTGATTTCCTAACTCGGTCGCCATGGACTCATAGCGGGTCAAAAGGTCGTAATACTCCTGGTTCTTGAAAAGCAGATAGAACACGATCCCCTGGTTTACCAACAAAGAGATTCGCTGCCTCCGGTTCGCCTCGCTCTCAGGGAGGGTGTCAAGATGCGCCATCGCCTTTTCAAAATAGGCCTTGGCCTCCTCCAGGGCTTTGAACTTGATCGCCTTCTGGTTTGCCAGTTCCAGATAATGCACCGCCCTGTTAGCGTTGGCACTGCGCCCATAATGGTAGGCCAACAGTTCGTAGTGTTCTTCAAGGCGATCCGGGTACAGGGCTTCCATGGCGCTTCCGATGGCGCCATGAATCTCCATTTTCTTTTTTTCAAGTAAGCTGTTATATGCAACTTCTTGCGTGAGCGCATGCTTGAAGACATAGGTCGACTGGGGATATATGCCTCTCTCATAAAGAAGCTCTGAATCCTTTAAGACAGATAAATGGGACAGTAATTCTTGCTCTTGGAGACCAATCACCCTATTGATTAGATCGTAACTGGATTCCCTCCCAACAGCTGAGACTGTCTGAAGCAGGCCCTTCGTTCCCTCAGGCAGGGAATCAACCCGGGCCATGATGACATCCTGAATTGTCGTCGGGATGGCCACCTCCTTGATATCTTTTGCTATACGATATCGGTTGTCCTCTCTTGCGATGATCTTCAGATCTTTGAGGGACTTTATTAACTCCTCTATGAAAAAGGGAATCCCTTCGGTCTTCTCAAGGATGAACTCCTCAAGATCCTTATCAAGCGCTTCCGTGCCCAGAAGATGAGAGACCATTATGAGGCTCTCGCGGTTGGAAAGCCGGCTCAAGGTTACCTGACTGTGATAGGACTTGGCACCCCAGATGTGCACAAACTCAGGCCGGTAGGTGAATACCAGAAGAACCCTTGCCTCCGGTATGCTCTCCAACAGATGCTTCAACTGATCTTCTGAGCTTTTGTCAATCCAGTGCAAGTCCTCAAAAGCCATGATCAGAGGCCTGATCTCCGAACCCTTTAAAACGATGCGCTTTAATGCTTCAATGATTCGATTTTTCCGCTCCTCAGGGCTCATCGAAATCTTGTCGATACCGTTGTTTTTGACCGCCAGGAGTTCCAAAAAATAGGGAAGGGTGGCAGCTTTATCGGCCCCCAGCATTTTCAGGCCCCTGTTAATCTTTTCCTTGATTTCAAGATCCCCATCGTCCTCATGGACATCGAAATTGGCCTTCAAGATATCGATGACCGGATGATAGGCCACAGCCCTGCTATACGAAAGGCAGCGGCCCTCCAAAAAGGTCACATCCTCGTGGGCGACGGCCTTCCTGAACTCATACAGAAGCCTGGATTTTCCAACCCCGGCCTCAGATATAATGGAAAAAGCCTGCCCCCGGCCCGCCTTGGCCCGCTCCAGGCCATCCAGCAGAAGCTCAAGCTCCCGCTCTCTGCCCGCAAAAGGGGTCAATCCCTGTTCGGCACTGACGTCAAACCGCGTCCTTCTCGTACTGGGAGCGATGGCACGGTAGATGTTGACCGGTTCTTGCTTGCCTTTAATCACCCGCGGACCCAGG
>Ga0209536_100001377_pt1 | contig 40581 bp, 51 predicted proteins | sample DeeMarSeWOR28_12_FD_187461 | JGI IMG/M metagenome (GOLD analysis project Ga0209536, IMG submission 187461) | Marine sediment microbial communities from White Oak River estuary, North Carolina - WOR-2-8_12 (SPAdes) (version 2) | ecosystem: Environmental > Aquatic > Marine > Intertidal zone >... | reverse complement strand
CGAAGGACCTCCGCTCCGCAAGGTCAGCAGACCGAGCGTAAGCGGAGGGAATGGCTCAGCCCTCAAGAGATGTTGCGGAGCAAAGTTAATAGGCGTATTGCAAAATATCAAATTCCAAGCCTCAAATCTCAGGGTCTTAGGTGTCAGGTGTCGGGTGTCAGGTTTCAGGGAATAAAAGTGAAAGCACTGAGGCCTGAACGCTGAAACCTCAGTCATTCATTGTGATGTGCTATTTGGATTTTTCAGTCACTCTGGCACTCCAGCAGACTGCCGCAGGAGGGGAACGACGATTGAAGCCCCCTCAGGGGGCAGCCCAAAGTAGGGTCCTTTGGGCCCGGATTCTTTACGGGGTTTTCCAGGTTATCTGGCCGTCCTTGCCGAGCAGGATCAGGGAAGAGACCGACCTTTTTTCGATGCTGCCAGTTCTCTTTACTTTCGTAAAGTCCATGGTTCCAAGTATCGCACGTTCATTCTCGGCTTGATCATAGAGCGCCAGATAAGGATCGCCCTCATCGTCTAGAGACAGGGAAATCCGCTCTTTGCCGGCTTGATCTCGCAAGGTCACATACGGTTGCCTTTCGGCTCCTAATCCGACGATGGCGCGATGATTACCTTTGTTGTCGGCAAAGGTCAAAACCGGGCCTTCCTCCGGTGATGTTAGACTAAAGACGGCACGAAACTGGCCATTCTTGTTAAACAACACTATTCCAGGCCCACCTGCATACATTCCCCAGGTGGATAGGATTTTTCCCTCTCTATCCACCAAACGGAACTCTTCTGCGATCACGATTTTTGGGGGCCCGGCCATTTTTTCAGCCAAAACTGGTGTACCCAGGAAAAACTGGCTTGTCAGTATGCCACCCACCAACCCAGCCAGGAGCGATAGCACAAGTAGTAAGCTAAATTGTTTTTTGTTCATTTCTCTCTCCTAATAATTCCCTGTCCACGGTGACATTATTTGAGTCCGGCGCTCCATCGAGGCCCTGATCCAGGAATGCTGCGGGATAGTATCTCACTATTGCCTCAAGGATGTCTTTTCGAGAAGCCACAACCACTTCGATGCTCATGCCTGCCACCATGCGCATAAGCTGGATGGCAAAAGAGTCATGGGGGTTTGCCATTGCCACCAGCAAGGTCATTTCATCGACAATTCCCGCCTCCACCAAATACGCACCCAGCTTTTGAACACATGAAGAAGTTGTGGTGCTTTCAGCATCTTTCCCCTGGGGAGTCTCATCTTCTTGAAAAAATCTGAGCATTACGCTGCCGACTTCTAGTCTATCGCCGCATGAAAGTACCGCCTTTTCGACCTTTTGCCTATTTACAAAGGTACCGTTACGGCTGCCCAGGTCTTTGACTCACCCCGTACTCAAGGAAGGTACGTTTCAAAAACCAGAATAATCTATGACGATTTGATTGAAACCTTGCGGACAATATACCTCTTGCACTGTCTTTTCTGGACCAATGTCAACATATTCGCTCTGCACTACGGTGGAGCCCTCCTGGAAGTTGACAGAGAGTGTGTGTGAGGAATCGGAGGGGACAATTGGCGCTGCTGTAATGGAAAAAGTCTCTCCGTCGTTGGAGAAATCCAGATGGTAGATCCTGATGTTTCTCAGTGTTTGATTGGTAATCACAAGGGTGACACGGTTACCGCGGGGGGAACGTATATTGAAGCTTCTGTCGGCTAAAGTTTTCGAGATCAGGCTGAGACTCACCAAAGCTGCTGTCAAGACCAGAATGCTTGCAGTTTTCTTCATGTTTCCTCCCCGGTTCGCTTAACCACACAATCGATCTTGGGATGCATGTTCTCTTGTCACAGGTTATCTTTCTCTATAACGATCATGTCATTTTGGGTCATCCGTGTTCTTGATGCAAATGTAGTACCGTTTTTCAGGAAAGAATCCCATTTATCTGACATCGCCCATCTCAGATCTCATACCCCAAGCACCAAAGCTCAGGGTGTCAGGTGTCGGATTTCAGCTGGCAGGAAAAACTGACAGAGACTCTTAAACCTGACCGCTGTAGCCATTTTCGATTCTGAAACCTGAACACTGAACACTGAAACCTCATTTATCTCTAATCCTCAATCTGCAATCGAAAATCTGCAATACACCCACTGCCAACCGTGGCACACTACTTGCTGCCAAAAAAGTGGGGAAAGTTCCTTAAATGAAGAGCCTTAGGTGGCGCGGAAAGGAAAGTGGAGATGGTGCAAAACAGACAATTGATTGTTCTGGTTTGTGTTTTTCTGATTCTTGGTGTGGTCCGGGAGCCCGGTGCAGCATACTTCGTTTTTAACAAGAAAGGAAACATACACTCAGGACCTGGGCCCAAGTACAGAGTCATTGGTCAACTCGCAAAGGAGACAATAGCAGAAATACCTGAAACTTTCACTGACTACGAGGCGAAATGGATAGCCATTGATGCGAAACCTGGATCTAATAAGCAAACGCAAGCCACAGAGGTGGTTTACACAAAATGGGTGCACAGAAGCCTTGGTGTTGTAGTCAAGGGTGATATCAATGAGGTTGATAAATATTTCGCCATAAGAGAGTCTGACTGGTCGAAAGAGATGCAAGATCTGGTTCTGGCAGGGAAAGTAGAAGTAGGAATGACCACACATATGGTCTTCTATGCCCTGGGACAACCGGATGAAGTCATTGAGTCTGGCACCGCTAAGCAGCAATGGGTTTATAAAAAACCTGGCACTCAACCGCGGCACCTTTCCTTCGAAGATGGAGTCTTGACGAACATGAGCAATTAGAGCGCTATTCTTTTTCGTATATTTTGTCAGCAGGGCTGGCAGCGGTCCTTTTCCCGAGATTGCCGTTACCACCAACGATTTTCTTGATTAGCAACTCTCTCTTAAACCGTTCAACCATTTTCCTGAGTGCATCAGCACTTTCAATGATGCGCTGGCGGGTTGAGGTCATGGCAAGAAACTTTTGTTTCTCGGCGGGGGTGAATTCATCAATATAGGCAAGCAAGAATGAGATAATCTTGGGGTCTAGTTCCGAGACCGAATCGTAATCTGTTCTCTTTCCCGTCAAGATGTCCAATTCTTGCAGCAGTTTGATTCCATCGTTTACCAACGCAGCCAATTCTTCGGTCTTCTCCTCCACGGCATCATCAAAATAAGCGACTCTGGCCTGTAAATATGGCTTTTCATCAATAATATCCTCTATGATAAAACGCTTCACACCTCTCGTCAGTATGTCCATACGGCCATCGTCATAACGTCTCAGGACTTCAATGATCTTAGCTGTGCAACCTTTTTTCCTGATTTTTTTTTGGTCAGAATATACAATGCCAAATTCCCTGTTCTGCTCCAAACACTCGCCGATCATTAACTTGTATCGTTCTTCAAAAATGTGCAGAGGCAAAATCATTGCCGGCAACAACACTACCCCGAGAGGAAACAGGGGAATTGCGGTTTCAGGTGCCATACAACAGCTCCTAACTGTATTGAGAGATGATGCGATTCAAACAGAGACAAAACCTGGTAAATAATATTATTGCCTAAAAAGTCTTATGAGAGAACCCCTGAGATGAAGCAGTATGCAGATGGTTAGATTTGCGGATTGAGCCTGAGAGAGAATTGATTCAACCCTTACTGACAGTGGCGGGAAATAAGAGGTGGAAAGCGGCAGATTTATATTTTCCTGTCTTTCTCTTCCACAAATTCTTGAAACTCCTTTTTAACCATATCGATCTTGTCTGTATTATACGTAATGAGATTTCTTAGATGGAAAAATGCATCGAGGTCTAAATTACTAAACTCAATGCCCATGCCTATATTCTCATGGCGCGTTATCTTGCCGTCCAGAATGATGGAAATCTGCGAAGAAGTACCGGTGAATAGCAGTTCAATCTTGACAAGCCTGTTCAACCCCAACCTTTCTGGTGTCTTCAAGAATATCCCGGCCAAACTGAGATTCTCAACTATTCCTATAACGGTGGAGTCTTTTTGCCTCACAATGGCTTTGGTTTTGAACGGAATTCTGGCAAAAGTTCGTTTTTCCATACCATTAATCTCCGCAGAACTGCTGTATTTTCGATAGTGGGATGTTTATGTTTCCCCGCTGAGCAGACAACCTCTATCGCTTTAACAGAAAGCAATCATTTGTCAAGCGAAATCCGAAATCCGTCTGGGAGTTGCTCAACACCCCTGACGGCCCGCATTCTTTCCTTTTCTCCTTTCTGGCCCATCTCGGGTTGACTCCGTCTTCGGAGTGTTTATATATCCTCTTTAAGGTTTAAGGATTTGATCATTTTGTAGCTGAAACCACAGTCATGATAAGGAGACTGAGATGAAATATACATACTCAACAATCACATTCGCCCTTATTGTCGGGCTCGTCTTGAGCTTTGGCAATGTGATGGCAGCTGGTACCAGCACCACGGGCAGTCGTCGACCTTCTGTATCCCCTGAGTTCGAAGCCGGAAAAAAGGCAGTAAAGAAAGGAGATTTTCAGTCGGCTATTGGCCATCTCAATAAAGCCACCGAGAAGAATCCCAGGAACGCCGACATCCACAATTTACTCGGCTACAGTTACCGGAAGTTGGGGGATACTAACAGGGCTTTCGAACATTACCACATCGCCCTGCAAATAAACCCCAAACACCGTGGTGCCAATGAGTATTTGGGAGGGCTTTATCTGGAAACCGATCACCTTGCCAAAGCTGAAGAGCGCTTGAAAGTCCTCGATGAATCCTGCTCCTGGGGGTGTGAGGAATATGACGATCTGAAGGAAGCCATAGAAAACTACTAAGGAAAGACAAGGCGGTAAAGCAATACAAAGCGGCCTTGATTTCAACTTCACAGTGGGTGAACCGGAATGAGAAAAATTATCTCTTTTGTCATGCTACTTTTCTTGGCTACGCAGGGTACTGCTGCCGCTGAAGCAGAAAGAATAATATTTGACAATAATGAATATGGGGGAGTCACAAAAGAAATTATTTATTCAGAAGATGATGCCAATTTCAAAAAGGGCATGCATAAAGTAATAGCTTCCTACGACAAAAACGGGAACAAGAAAAAAATGGAGGTCTATGCCACTGGAGGCTACTCTGAAAAAAAAGGGTGGTATAAGAAAGTAATTTACTATTGGGGAAGAAAGAAAATCAGTGAGGCTTACTCTACGGATGCCGATTCTACGAAATATGGGTTTTCCAGAATGGTGTCCTACTTCGACAATAATGACAGGTTAGAAAAGAGAGAATATTACTTGAATGAAGACACCACGGCCGGCAAACTCGGGGTGTACAAGAGGGTTGTCCACTATGATAGCAAGGGGAAAATAGACTACGTGCAAGATCTGGACAGGCTGGACAATCCGGTGTTGATTGAGTAGCTCACGTCTAGAATTCCATATGCCTTTCCTCGACATACAGTTTCTTGACGCAAATGCCATCGCTGTTGATGATAAGCATGCAGAGCTTGGCGGTTTCATAGCTTGTGAAAAGCACCAAGCTGGAAATGTGACTCCACCTACTGTAGGTCCACACCTCATAGTGACCCTCTATTAAACTTGGATCGGGTGGATTTCTTGTGGCAAGTCTGGCGATATAATGCTCCAGACTTTCCTTGTCCAGTATCAGAATCTGTTCCGGCTTGCCAAGAAGGCTTGAAATATCCCTCTCAGTGGTTTCACCCTCAGCTATCCTGCTGACACTGCTCTCAGAAAGCTTTGGAGCACCGGTTGAAACGCATGACACTACCAAAGCTATGAGCGCAGTTGCCACTGCCAGATATGCTGTCTTATGCCTAAGCACACCAAACATAGATTGCTCCTTAGTCATGCTCATCTGGTGATGGTTCAATGCTACGACACCGGTTGTATTATTTCAAGAGAGAACCCTGGTGTGGCAGGATATTTGTATTTGGGAAAGGCTAGTTAGGGCTGATCTCTAAGCCCTTCTTGCGGCTTGCTTTCTGAAATGAGGAGTCAGGGTTGGGGATGTCTTCACCCCGCACACACTCTACGTGTTCACCCTCTGTTTCAGTTCATTACACATCTTGAAATAAGGGAGCTTCTTGCCGGAGACTTTAATGAGTTCACCAGATTTTGGATTCCGCCCCCTGTAGGGCGCATACTCTTTGATCTTGAAGGTGGCAAAACCACGGATCTCGATGCGGTCCCCTTTGGCCAGGGCTTCGGCCATAGCAGCAAAGACCGACTCGACGCATTGTTTCGAGTCAATCTTGGTAATTCCCAACGTGTTCGTAAGTGATTCAACTAATTGTCCTTTGTTCATAGCGACTCACCTGCACCTTACGGGTTGATTTGATTTCGGTTTATCGTATCGCCAGTTCTACAGCCAGGAGCTGATGTACCATTTTTGCCTGGTATGCGTGCAAGAATCATGCAGACGAAAGGTGCTTTTGCGAAAATTATGTTTCTCGCCTGGGTATGAAACGGTAATTTAAAAGAAGTAAAACGGTAAGAGTCAGCCATGAGACCTCGACTGTAGTGGAAGCCTCCGTGAATGCAAAAGACTTTAATCTGAAACTAAAGCAAAACATCGTCAAGTTTTTTCAGGATATATACAAGCATCGATTGCGAGCACTCAAAGGCGACCCAGCGGAATCTCGTCTGATGGATGCTCAGTCCTTTGCGCTGAATTACATTCCATAGATGATCAGATACGCCAGTGCGTCAATTCTCAGAATATCCCGATGGGCGCCAAGGACCGCCAGGTTCTGCTTACCTGTTCATAGGAAAAACCCAATTAGCTCAGAGAAAGATGGGTGAATACGGCTGAAAAGCAAATCAGTCTCCGGATTTTCTTCTCCGGTTAAGCCCAGTTGCGAGTACATTCTCCGAGTCTATCAAAGCTCCGTGCTCTTGGCTAATTTCTTACCCAGTGATTTTGCTAGACTGTCACCAATATCAACGGCGGAAGCACTACCGATAATTTTGTTCGGTTGGAAGACTGTGATTATCAAGGTCTCTCCAGTGGAGGCATCCACTACACGTGCTGTTGCACTTGAAAAAGCAATATTTCCCACCAACACGTGGCGCACATTAGTTACATCTCCAATTTTCTTGTAGTCCGGAGAATCAATGCCCAGGTAACTGATGTCTTTCTCCTCAAGCACTCTTGCCATATGGGTGCGATCGACTATGTCGAACCCCAAAGCGAGAAGATTAGCTCCGATTGTGTCGCTTACCACGTAGCCCACCTCAGGGATGTTGCTGGAGAAAGGCAGTATTCCCAGTCTTCCCTTTTCAACGCGAAGGTCCGGCTTGGAGTATGATTTAACGCTGCCAGCACAGGAGGTGAGCAAAAATACCAATGTTATCAAAGTTGAGCCCAGGAGATAGTGCTCTCTCTTCATCTCTCTTCTCCATAGTAGTTTCAAAACCCACCTGCTGTGCTGGTGGTATAGTGTAGCTTTGCTTGTAAAATAATAATTACAGCGTTTCCATTATTATGGTCAGCGTTACGAAACCGACCAATACGTTTACCCCTCCCCTGGCGGGCGGGGGGAGGGGGAAAAACAATGAGATGGAGTCATGGTATCTTTCACCCCCACCTTAGTCCTCCCCCGTCAAGGGGGAGGAGAATCGACGCCTGAGGCTTTGGCACCGCACTGGGTATTGTTTGCTCAATCGCCCCCTATGGGGGCGCCACCCTTTCGGGTCGGCTCATGGAGCAAAGCCCCCGGCTGTGCCGGGGGATGCTTTACCCGGTAGTAATGTTGGTGGAAAATCTTTCCCTTCAGTCCTTGCCCGGTGCAGCCAATTCATCACAGCCTGCATATCGCCCCCTTCTATTTTAAGGAATGTCGGCTTTGGCATCAAGCTGTAAAGAGAAGAAGGTGCTTTATTTTTCCTCTCATTTGATCGGGGAGCTACATCAGTCAGTTCAAAACTGCTTCGGGTGTATCTCCGAATGCAAATTATCTGGTGCCCTCTGTGTTATAGTGGTGTATTATAATAGGATATTTCCGATCTGGTCCCTGGTAACAATGTCGTGAATCTGAGCGGCTGATAAGAATGGTGTATAGAAGAGTGATCCATGGGCACGGCAGGCACATTATAGTGGATCGTGAGTGCCATCCTGGCGAAATGCGAATCACCTCCAATCTGGCTGACAACGAGTTCAAGATTGAACTGCTCATCGCCAGAAATTGCCCGGTCAGAAAAAGTTGTGTGCGAATCGAACAGGAAGTCAATTCCATTTGCGATCATGTGGCCCCTTTTACCTTTTCAGGAGGGGGACGGCTAAATCTGCGCCAGATTACCTGCCAGCAGGGTGATCAGACCAGGTCCCTGGATGTAAATGAATTGTGGGTCGATGGGTGCCCCTTAGGGAAGAACTGCGCCGGATGTGAAGATCTATCAACTTTAAACATACCGCTGTCGCCGACCCCGGACAAATCCCATGCTTATATTACCTGCCACCAGAAGGGATCCCACGAAAAATAGCCATTACCAGGAGCGGACGAAGCTGGGAAATTGCCGGTCATGAATTTATGGATGGAAGCTCCCTGCAGTCCGCCTGCGGCGGACAGGGAATTTTCGAAATGTGAGGAAAGAATCCATTTTATTGTAGTTCGCTCGCTAACCCCGTCCGCCTCAGGCGGACTATGGGGAATGCGCGCGCTGGAGCATTTTCAATTCCACACAGAACGGAGAACCGAAGGTCCCGGCCAAGGTGTTCATTGAGGTGATTATGCGATGCCTACTAATACGGTGTGCACGTTGTCAGAAGGATGACACCGAAGCGGTGCTAGACGAAATCAATAAGGTCTGTGCTGAATTCGGCATTAAACATGGTATCGCCCAACTCTCCTCCGTAGCGCAAGCTGTTATATCAGGAAGAAGAGAACACATGTTGAAGCGGGAGGAGAAAGAGGTGGCCAAGCACGTAGCACTGCGACTGCTGACTATGATGACTGATACCCACTACTGTGAATCTTGCAGAGAAAAAGTCGCAGAAAAGGAGAAAAGAGAAGCCCTGCGGCAAAAGTTCAAGGTAATAATCGGTAAAAAAGACTGATCTTGGTAACGTTATGGGACTCTAATCTCGATCTTGGTACTAGCGGCAGAGCACGCAGCAGTTACCAGCCACCGCCACCACCTCCACCCCCGCCGCCCCCCGAGGAGCCTCCACCACCACTCCCGGATGAGGAGCCTGGCGCCGTGGCAGAAGAAGAGATGGCTCCAGGAAGAGATGTGCCCAGGCTCGAGGCAAAGCCCACCATATCCCATGACCGCCAAGTATTGCCTGTGTACCAGGTCGGCCGGTAGCCCCCGTCCGTTGAGGCCGCAGCCAGTACCTCGGCGAACTGCTCGCTCCACTCGTTTTCCACATCCAGGGCCAAAGCGTAAGGTAGGTATTTTTCAAAAAGTTCCGGGGTCTTCTCGGGTGGATTGAGAATGTTCAGCCGCTCCTTTTCCGCTGCTGAAAGATAAAGCTTGAAACCCTCGATCTCGTCCATCAGCTTCCGCCCCGCTAAAGTCGGGGCCTTAAGCAGATGGTAGAAAAGTGCATTGATAGCGATTATGACCACGATGGTGACTGCAGCCAGAGGCGAGACAGCGGATGAAAATGCCCACAGGCCGAAAAGCTCTCCCGCAAAGAACGGCAGGGCAAAAAAAGTTATTCCCATTGCCCCAGCGGTGTTTACCGCTTTGACCCCACCACCAGGTGCTGCGAAACCTCTCCAGGCACTTATCACCGTGAGGCCCAGAGCAAAGCATCCAGCGGTCCAAATTGACAACCACACAGTCATAAACACCGCCAGCCCAAGGTTGGAGGCGCCAAGAACCACCACCGCCAACGTCAGGCCGGTTATGAGCAGGCCCACCACAAAATAACCGGAGTTGAGAATGAAGTATTTATTGCGAGCAGCCTTCATCAGATATTTCTGTAACTCCTCCTTGGCACCGCCGATTTTGCCATGGTTGGCTTTTTTGAGCTTAATCTTGTTCCTGGTGCCAAACAGCTTGCGGGCGATCTTGCTTTCCCCGCCGGACAACCGCACTTCGCCTCTGCCGGTCCTTTTTAGAGTAAAGACATTATCTTCGTCTTCTCTGATAGTTAAGAAGCCTTTAACGGCCATATTGACCACAGCAACAGCAAGCAATTTATCGTCAGAGCTGCCGACGCACATGATCAATCGGGCCAGAGCAGGTGAAACCCACTTGGGTGGCGAGAATAGCGGGATAATTGTACCTTCCTTTGGATCCTTACCCACCTTGAACCAGGCCAAAACGTAGAAAAATGTCAGAATCAGGAAGCCGAAGGTGGCCACGGCCGCACTCTGGTTGTCCTTCCACATGTAAGCTAGCTTTTCCATAGTGGTGGGCTCGACCACGATACCTTTGGGCCAAGCCACAGCGATGGTAAGACCCTCTTTGGGCATGAGGCTGCGGGTGGTGGTAAAGGTGATATTGCCTCGCTTGTCAAAACCGGTGCTATAGTCCTGGCCCTTGCTACCGTATCTCCCGGTGTAACCGGCGCTCTGCAGAACTTCGGCCCATTGAGGTAACTCGACCACCGCCTCGACGTTCTCGATGACAAAGTTCCAGCCGTTACCCGTTACGTTCCAGTAGAGTTCGTCAAAGTTCTCGAAAAACCCTAGTTGTCGGCTGGTCTTGTAGCTGATGGTGTAGGTGTAGATGCCGGGTTTGAGGAACACGTTCTTGTGGCCTATGTAGACTCTCTTGCCGTTGGAGACATCTTTGATGTGATAGGATTCAGAGTTAGTGTTCCGCAAAACACTTACGACCTCCAAATTCACCTTGACCGTGTTCCCATAGCGGTCCTTGTACTTTGTGGGAAAGGCACGATAGATGCCTCGTTTTATCTGCTGCTGGGCGCAGACGACCTCGATGTTTTCGGTGACGCTCATGGTACCGTCCCGATGCACCTGAATCCAGCTCTGGAAGTTGAGTATTCTCTCAGATCTGCTAGCAAAAGAAGGTTCAACAAAACTGAAGACCAGAAAGGAAAAAAGCACGGCCACAAGGGCCAACATTTTGCGAGTGATCATGGTTCCTCCAAACCTATCCCGGGTTAACCCTAATGTTGCATTCCTACACCGGAACATAGGTAATCAACATTAGGGTTAAAACTTCACCTCCGGCACCGCCCTCGCGGCCGGGTCCTCTATCTCGAAGAACTCGCCCTTGGTGAAATTGAATAGGCCAGCAACGATGTTGCTGGGGAAGGATTCGACTTGAATGTTCAGGTTTCGCACCGTGCCGTTGTAGTAGCGCCGTGCCATCTGAATCTGTTCCTCTAGATCTGATAGTTCAGTTTGCAGCTCCGAGAAATTCTGGTTGGCCTTCAAATCCGGATATCCCTCTGCCACCGCAAATATGTTGGCGAGGGAGCGGGAAAGCAGCCCTTCCAGTCTCCCTTTTTCGCTGACTTCTCGTGCTTTCATGCTTTGCGCCCTCAGTTCGGTTACCTTGCTTAACAGTTCGCGCTCGTGCCCCATGTACCCCTTGACCGTCTCTAACAGATTGGGAATGAGATTTGCCCGTCTTTTGAGCTGGACATCTATGCCACTCCAACCCTCCTCAAGCATATTCCGGAGCCGGACGAGCTTGTTGTAAGTAGCGATGACAAAAATAGCTAGCAGGCTAAACACAATCAGGATAATGACAGTTGCAGTCATCTGTTCCCCTCGAGCTTATTGTTTTCTTCTGGTTGCAGCCATTTGTATTCGATGACGTGAAGCTGTGAAGAGAGCAATTTGCGTGCCAGGAAATTGGCCAGCGAATCTCGAAGCCGAAGCCAGTGTCGGGGGAAGAGAAGAGAAATGAAAGTTGGAAATTACGGATTTGTCCTTCGGACGTCCACCCTTCGGGCGGGTTCCCGGTTTGGGAATGCGGATTGCAAAATTCTCATCAATAATGAGAAAAGAGACAACGCGGCCTTTCTCAGTTATATTTATAATAATCTGAGTCACAAAAGTTAACCGCTCCCCAATGAAAATGCCGCCGGAGCTTGCAAAGCCGAGGAGAAAGTTAATGAATACTGGCCAGCGAGAAATCTCCTACCCGGTTCGGTTGGATCTGGCCCGGACTCCAACGCCCCTTGAGCCGCTTTCGCGTTTGAGCGAGAAGTTTGGCATCGAAATGCATGTCAAGCGCGACGATCTGACCGGAGCCGACCTTACCGGCAACAAAATCAGAAAACTGGAATTCTTGCTGGCTGATGGACTGGCAAACGGCTGCGACACAGTGATTACGTGTGGGGCAGCTCAGTCCAATCACGCCCGGGCAACGGCAATTGCCGCTGCCAGGTTGGGACTAGGGGTGCGTTTGCTTCTTCGCACCCGTGATCCTGCCAACCCACCACCTCTTGCAGGCAATATCCTGCTTGATCGGTTGGTTGGTGCCGAAATCGTATGGCTCACCTTTGAGGATTACAACCGCCGCGCTGAGATGCTTGCAGCTGAAGCCGAGTCGCTCCGGAACGCTGGGAAAACTCCTTACGTTATTCCAGAAGGGGGCTCCAATGCCATGGGTGCATGGGGATATGTGCGGGCGGTGGAGGAGTTGGCGCTTGATCTGGCCACCCTCCCAGGGGGTAAGGACCGCCCAACCACAATCATCCACGCCACTGGTTCAGGGGGAACCAGCGCCGGTCTCATACTGGGGGTTAAACTGGTCGGGTTGAACGCTCGGGTTGTGGGAATAAATGTCTGCAACGATAGGGACTATTTTCTCCGAGTGGTTGGCGATATTTGCCAGGCTGCAATAGATACCCATCAGCTCGATCTCCCCTTTTTTCGTGAGCGTGATATCGAGATAATCGACGGCTATGTGGGAAGCGGTTATGGGAGGGCAGGTTCCCAGGAACTTTCTCTTATCCGCGAGGTGGCCCGTTCCGAGGGCATTCTTCTGGATCCGGTCTACACCGGCAAGGCCTTCTATGGTATGAGCCAGGAGCTGGAGCGAAACCCAGAAGTGTTTGGCGACAGGATCGTATTTATTCACACTGGCGGGATTTTCGGGTTATTTCCCATGGCTGAGCAAATGGCCCCACTCCTTTAGTTCACCTTAGACATCGCGCAATGCATAGTGCTTTCCTATCACCTTGCTTCAATCATTGGGATAGTTTTTTCGACAGCGCCAGTGCCGCCTGCCCCCTGGGATAGTAGCGGTCCTCAGATCCCACAATGTGGAAACCCGCATTTTGAAAAAAAGAAAGGGCTTGCTGGTTATCGACTGCGGTCCAGAGAAGCATTTCTTCTACGCCGTATTTCCGGGCAATTTCCTCCATATGTTCCAGCAATGCAGTGCCGATTCTTTTTCTCTGATGTTCGGGGAAGACCCCTATCGCCAAGAGTTGTCCCCGTCTTGGTGCAAACCATTTTTCTCTTTCCAGCGTCACCATCGCAAAACCCAGAGGGTCGGCTCCCGCCGCTATGATTACCGTTATTACTTCCGGTTCCAGGAGCCAGCCGAGGACAATTTTATCATAGGCACCGTACTTCGAAAATACCCCCGCCGATAGCTGACTGATGAAATCCAGGTCGTTTTCATTTGCCAATCGGAAATCGAATGTTTCCATTCCCATTATCCATTGGCCGGATGTGTGAGTTCCGCGCTCACTTGCTACAGACGGCCGGCAATGGCTTCGTCATGAGACACCGTTGAGGACCGGGCAGCCTTTCCGTGAACGAAATACTTTCCACTCACCCTATTAACCTCAGCGAGACAGCTATTGGCATGAACCTTTTCCACTAACCGAATAAGTATACACTTAAAAGGTGTGATTCGAAAGGTTTTGTTCCCACCATATTGTAGTGGAAAGCATAGGGGAAAGTAGATTGCGGATTGTGGATTGTTGATGTGAGATATGCGACGTGGAAGGTGGAATACCGTTCACCGTTTACTGTTCACTGCTGACTACTAGATCTTATTTGTTGTGATTCATGCGGCTCAACTTCTTCCGGTAGTGCCTGGCTACCGTCTGGCTGATGTTTTTGACCTTCCAAAACGGTTGATATGCTGGATGTATTATTGGAAATACAAACAGCGGAGCCACCGGCTCCGCTATTTGTTGCTGAACGTATAGACTTGAGCTGATCCAGGCTAACTAGCCATCTGAAGTTTTACATCAAGGTCCACTTCCGGGACCTCTTTAACACTGCCGTCACCTCTGACCAGCTTTCGAAGATATCTCTCCTCTTCCTCAGAAATTCCTGTGAAGCGAACTCCCATACCTCGTGGGGTGAGGTCGTCATCAGGACCGTAGATGTTTGTCCAGACCACCTCAGCAGCCACATCCGCAATGGCGTGGTCGGGAGAATTAATAGTCAATTTACAGGTCTCACTCAATCGCAACGGCTTGCGGCAGCGGATAAATGCCCCATTATTGTTGATATTCACAACGACGCCATCCGCAGACCCCTCACCGGTGTCCATTGTAACGGACCATTTCACCTGAGCTCTGCTGGTTGAGTTTGTTTCTGGTACCATTTTTATCTCCTCCCCTATCAGGCTGCAGTCGTCCTTTTTGACCAGTTGCCCTCCGGTCTGTCTGATTTCTTTCTGTTTTGTTTTTTAACCTTGAGCAGGATTGGTGCCAAAGTGGCAGGAAGCTAAATAAATGTATCTTCTCAGGATGTTATAGGTTTAGAGTAATTCGTGGTTTTTTGTTTCAGTGGGCAAATTTAGTCCAAAAACGTCAAATTTGGTCAAAAAGTCCCCTTTCCTGAAGGGGCCATTTCCCTTTCCAAAAGCCTCCTGGTGATATTCTGCCTCACCGTGATTACTATTTGTTGAAGCCTGGTGTCGATCCGCGCCAGAAAATGTATTCCACATCCCACATCTACAATCCGAAATCTTCCCCTTGCCCTATGCTCTATGCCCAATCCCTTCAATTGAATTGACAGGCATACTTTCAAACTGATATCTGATCGCATAGCATGAACATCCAGACGAGAAAGGAATCACCATGAAGGACCTCTTTCCCGGAACCTGCGTTGCTCCCGCGGGTGAGTTTGTGTACTGTATCCACAAGCCACATTTCACCGGATTTAACTTGCGGGAAACTGACCACCTGGTAAACCTGGGAAATACCATAGAGCAGGAACCGATCAATAACGCTGATAACTTCCCTGAAAACAATGTGGACGTTGTCGCCGGAGAATGGGTTTTCGAGATCTCCAACAGTTTTCCTTTTATGGGAGCAACCTTCATTCTCAAGTCAAAGGCCGACCAAACCGCAGGCGGCAGTAATCCCTTCAACCGTATACAGATCGGGTCGCTTGGGGAGGGCCAGGAGTCGGATCTCGAGACTCAGTCGCGAGGAGCCCTTCTGTCGCTGGCCTCAACCTCTGACGATCCCGTGCTTCTTGCAAAGCTCGCCGAAAAGTCATGTCGATTCGCTTATGACAATGAGAGCGGCGCAGTTTCTGGCATGATCTATGGAAAAACCGATGGAGGGGAATTACGTCCGCTCATCTTGGACAACCACCTGTTTCAAGCGGTTTCTAACAACCAATTTCTTCCGGATGAATACAAACGGTGCATGGTTTTGCTTCCAGGGGCTCAAGGAACAAATCCGATTGTTGGCGAATACACCCAGGGCGACACGCACATCTGGGAATATATGCGAGACAACAGCTACATTCCTTGGGGTCATTACGCGGCCAACATGGCCCACGACGCTGTTCGTTACAGGATCCAGTCCCTCTCAGGGGATGATGTGGTCGGCCTGCGCCACCTCTATTACCAGAGGATCTATGTTCAGCTCGCAGCTGAGTTGGGCGTATCCCTAGAGGTCGAGAGGCGACCGTTGACAATAGAGGAACTGGAAGGTCTGCGGCTGTCTGTCCTCGATGAAATAAGGAGTCGCAACAAATCTAGCAATGATTTACCCTTCAACGCCACAATGTGGGGCCAGAACTTCGGTTTCGACCTCTCGTGCTCCGGCTATCGACTTGCTGCCTCCCATCAACAAGTACACCAGCAATTCGCCCTCGTTCCTTCACGAGTGCCTGCATATGCCTCCGGTAATAACGAAACCAGTCTTTGTACCATGCCCGCCTACACCCAAACCGATCTGGTGATGCAATTCGCCAGGCAGTATCGAGAGAAGACCGGCAGGGCTTTTTTTGACACATACCTCGAGGCCATCGGAAACAATCAGAGGGTGGACGGCAGGGTGGACAAGGAAAGCGCCCTTTTCTTTTACCAGGACGAGAATATAATCGCTTTTGTCCCTAAGGCCCAGCGTTCCCAGGGGGAAGTTCAGATAATGACAAAGGTGAGGTGTGGGAATATTCTCGAGGCCGACGCTGAAATCCGCGCCTCGCTGGACCGTGCCCTTCTGCTCACCATGAAAGTGTTGGAAAACCTGGGCGTGAAGATGTTCGTCGCTTTAGAGATACCCAAGAGGTTGGATAACCCGGACACCGATCAGCGTCTGCTCTACTGTTTTTTGCCTCGGCACCCACAGTCCCCCGGGGGGTTCAGCGAGTTTCAGCAACGGTGGATAAGCAACCACTACCCGGAAGACTTCGCCAGGGCTTGTCGAAATGAGCTAGAGAGCATCCTGGAAAATGAGACCTGAGAAGAGCGTCCTGCCATCTCGATTTCATAATCATGATCGGCTTGCTGCCAAAGTTACCGAATGGGACTTGTCTGAATCGAAATTGTGGTGTAAGAAACGCCATTACTGAATTCTTCAGGGGGTAGACAGGATAGAAGATGATAGCTTTTCTGGATTACGGTGCCGGCAATGTCAGGAGTGTCATCAACGGTATAGAAAGCCTGGGTGAAAAGGTCAAAATTGTCGAGACGGCTGAGGACATCCTTTCTGCCGAAAAGCTGGTTTTTCCCGGGGTAGGCGCTTTCGGCAGCATGATGCAAATCCTTAATGAGAAGAAGTACGTCGGACCCCTGAAATCATATCTCCAGTCTGGTCGGCCGTTTCTGGGAATCTGCTTGGGGTTACAGGCCCTGTTCGAAGGCAGCGAAGAAGCCCCCGGTGTCAAGGGTTTGGGCTTCATTCCTGGTATGGTTCGAAGGTTTGACATCAATCTTTCGGTGCCGCACATTGGCTGGAACGGCCTCAATTTCATGCAGCCCTCGCGGATTTTCACCGGGCTTCGTGGCGATGAAAAGTTCTACTTTGTCCATTCATACCATGTGGTTCCCACGGATGGCGGAGTTGTCCTGACAACAACCGACTACGAGAGGGAATTCGTTAGCTCCATTCAGATAGGTAACATCATCGCCACCCAGTTCCACCCGGAAAAGAGTGGCAACGCCGGACTCCGAATTCTGAAGAACTTTCTCCACACCAGTGTTGAACAAGCCATGCCTGTCAGAGGTTCCAAGTCCACCAGGCTAGCGAAGCGCATTATCGCCTGTCTGGACGTCCGTGCAACCGATCAAGGGGATCTGGTGGTCACCAAGGGGGACCAGTACGACGTCAGGGAGAAAGGGGCTGTCAGGAATCTCGGCAAACCAGTGGAACTGGCAAGACGCTACTACCAGGAGGGAGCTGACGAGATCACCTTCCTTAATATTACCGGTTTCAGGGATTTTCCCCTGGAAGATATGCCAATGCTCGAGGTGCTGCGGCAGACTTCCGAGAATGTCTTTGTGCCGTTGACCATCGGTGGCGGAATCAGAGATTATATAGACATGAACGGGCGGGAATACAGGGCTCTAGAGGTCGCCTCTGAATACTTCAGGTCCGGGGCTGACAAGGTTTCCATTGGTAGCGATGCGGTCCTGATAGTCGAGGAGTATTTGAAAACCGGGCGAAAAACCGGCTGGAGTTCCATCGAAGAGATATCCCGGGTTTACGGCAACCAGGCGGTGGTCATCTCCATTGATCCAAAGAGGGTGTATGTACAGTCAGCGGATGCGGTCAGGCACCAAGTGATCAAGACGGCCATCCCGGGCCCCAACGGCGAACGGTACTGCTGGTACCAGGTCACCATCAAGGGTGGCCGAGAAGGCAGGGACCTGGACGCGATCACCCTGGCTCAGGTCTGCGAACAGTTGGGTGCAGGAGAAATCCTGCTGAATTGTATCGACAGGGACGGAACCAACCTGGGATTTGATCTGGAGCTGGTCAACGCGGTGAGCGACGGTGTTTCCATTCCGGTCATCGCCTCTAGTGGTGCCGGCAATGCAGAACATTTCTACGAAGTCTTCACTGGAACTGAAGCCGAATCAGCCCTGGCCGCTGGCATATTCCACCGCAGAGAGGTTCCCATAGGGGATGTGAAGAGTTATTTGAAGGACAAGGTAGAAGTCAGACTTTGATCTCAGCTCTTCATCTTGACAGTCTAGCCTCTTCGCTTTTATAATCCATCACTCCCAACGTGCTTTGACTAAATGTTTTAGGCCAAATAGGAGGCAGGGCCATGCTAAAGAAAAACTATTCAAAGACAGGGCGATTGTGCCGCGTTACCTTCGAGCTGCCGGCAGAGGTTAACGCTACCAGGGCAGTGTTGTGCGGTGACTTTAATGAGTGGAGTAGCACAGCCAATGCCATGAAACTCAGGAAGGACGGCAGGTTCAGTATCACCCTCTCCCTAACCGCAGGTCAAACATATCGATTCAAGTATTTGCTGGACGACCACCGATGGGAAAACGATCATGCTGCAGATGGCTACGCGCCAAACGACTTCGGCACAGAAGATTCCATGGTCAAGGTCTAACCTGGTTGTGAAAAGTTATGAGGTAGGTGAATAAATGTGGCTTTCTCCACAGGCTGCTGCTATTATGATGCCGGCCGCACGCGAGAGTTAAGAACTCTCTGCCACATACAGCCCTGACCACAAAAATTCGCTGAGGGAATGAACATGCCGATGATCAGAAATATTTCTCGCACAAAGATCATTTTGGAGCACGTGCAAGACGAACCACTAGCCATCGAACCCAACGAAACCGTAGAAGTCCCTGCGGAAGCCCTGTCTCTTCCTCTGGTCCGCCACTATATAGAGGTGAAGCGACTTGATATAATTCGCAAGCAAACACAAATGTCCTCTGTAGTACTTTCACGGTGAGAGGCTAGCCCCAAGCGCAGCTCTCGTAAATACTCCATTACTCAAACACTCCATTACGCCAGTAATCCACAATCGAGCCTTAAGGTAGCCCATCTATCCATCTAACATCTCTCACTTTGCATCTCAATTTGAAGGATCTTTATCATCTCGAAACACTATGAAAGGTTCGATTTCTTGTGCTTCTTCATTATCGGAGGAGATGGGACTAAATGATTCGCAGTAGCTATCAGTGTCTCCCCAACAGGTGGTGGCTATGCTGGGAGGTGCTTCACCGGGGGAACTACTGTAGTGTCCCAGAAAGCCTTCCTCTGGTACTTGCCTGATTTGGATTATGTCTTCCAGATAGACTTTCGTAACAAACTGGAAGATATCTTCATCTTTTTGGAGCTTGTTTATGAGGTGATGAAATTCGTCGACCGAGGCTTCAATATCATCCGCTTCAACCATACATGTAAACCAACCGTGCGTTGGTTCTCCTTTGTATTCTCCATCAAATGAGAAGTGAGCAAGGTAGAGCATTGATCCCCCCTAAGATTTTGCTTTCACCCACGACACCTTACTGAGTGGTCTTGCCGTTAAGCCAGACTAGTAGGAGAGTGTGACTTAGTCAAGGGTGGGGGTTGACCCCCATGTCGTGCAAAGAAGCCAGAAGCCAGTATTGAGTAGTCATTTGTAGATTCGGGAAGCTGTATTTCCCCATTCACTATGCTCCATGCCCAATGACGCCGAAGGCATATGACTCGAAGCCAGATCCGCAATCCACCTTGCCCTATGCATTTCTCAATCTACAATCCGCCAACTGGCCTTCGTTCCAACCTTTTTCACACTGGACACCAGGCGCTTGTTCGCTTAAGCTACAAGAAAGCGGTAACTCGTTATCGAGCATCGAATTCTCAAGTCTGCAGTCGAAAATCTGCAATCTCCCAGCTGTTCCCTTTGACAACTGCCCATGTTTTGTTGCACACTTAGACTCGCAACTACCGACTTTAGCTCAACATGGAGGGAGCGCGCATGGAGTCCTCAAAACTGAACCCAACCGAGCTGTGGGACGAGCACGTTAGGAAGTTACAAGCCATCGAATCTGAAATGCAGCAAACAGAGGCTTTTCTGGAAAGTGTGATGGAAAAACGCGCAAGCCCCCGCATTCGTTCTCTTCTCCTGGCTTCGTATGTGCCCAGGAAGGGTGAACAACAAGAATACATAATCTCGATTGGCCGAACTCTCGACATAAGTGAGGGCGGAGCGAAGATAGAAACACACCGCCAACTGGACAAAGGGCTGCAACTCGAATTGGAAATAGCAGTGGAAGACCAGATAATCTCAGCCAAGGGGGAGGTGCTGTATTCTCAGGAACTCAGGGATGGCCTCTTCGGGACTGGAATCAGTTTCACTTCCATCGATGAGGAAGCTCTCCGCTTGCTTCGATCGTGAGGGGCGTGGAGCGCGACAATATATAATTCAGCTCTGGCTCCGATCTTTTACGCCCCGTATCAGACCTCTCCTTGATCAAGCTGGCCTGAACATTGCACATGTTGGTGTTGCTGTGAATAAGCCATGCTTCAGCGTGCGCGACCACCTGAAGCGGAAACTGCAACAGAAGGTCGGTAAAGATGAAAAAATGAAGATACCGAAGTGGTTGATAGTTGTAGCTCTGGGCATAAGTGGGCTGATGTGGTGGCATCAAGGGGCCAATGTGCCGGACTTTGTGCCTGATTGGTTACGTAGCACTACACCAGTAAACAGTCCTGATACGACAGAATACAGCTTGATCGGTGGATTTCCCGCTGCAGCGAGTAGGGCGGTGTTCAAAAAGTTAACGGCGCTCAGCCACGGAGAAAACTCAGCACCTATCGAAGAGTTGAAAGATCAGGGCTTGGTTTGGGAGACAATTGATGGGCAGAGTGTGCGGGTTCTCAGTAGAAAACGGGGCTCTAAAGTGGTGGAGGTTCAAAACATGGGAAGTTTTGACTCATATTGGACATATGCAGAGGCATTGGGAAAATAGTACTGTCCAATTTAGAATCACCCATTTGCATATAATTCACAAGGGAGGAACTCAAAGAGAAGATTATGTTTTGTCTGCGACCTTAAGCCTTGCGCCTCTGCACTAATGCACTTCGCTCTCTTTTTGCAGGGAGAAATTTCAGAAGGAATAGTTATGCGTAAACCGAGCAAGGTGATGATCATAAGGGACCTTCAAGAAGGATTGTGGCAAATAGTTGAGCCTCGGATTGATTCAGAAGCTGTCACCACTGATTCACACCAGAGAATTATGAGGCTGGCGATTCACAGGTTTGTTGAGGAGAAGGCCAAGTCTCTTAGCATGGCCGAGTTGGCAGATGCCCTCGATTCGTTAGAGCAGACTGCGGCATTATTTCTAGAATATCTTCGTTCCAAGGGGATAGTCGGCGATCCGATAGCAGTGCAATAAACCGCAATCCTCATTTCTTCCTTCCCATTTGCACTACTGTGTTGGCTGGGTCAAACCCCTGCTGGTGACTCATCTCACTTGGTAAGTTTTTCAAATCTTCTGATCTGTCGGAAACAATTCTGTATCTCATTAGAATGCGCTGGCTGTCTTGGTCAACTTTGCGTCTATCCAGGACTATTTGATGGCCGCGTTCATCAAGGATGGTGTGGTATTTGCCTTCGTTTTTTTCAAAAGCAGCTACCAGATCTTCCATGGTGGAGATTCTTTTACCATTCACCTGAGAAACGACCCTGTTGTCAAGATCGTGGTAACCGACGTTGATCTCGTCAGCGAGAACTTCCACGAGCACGATGACCTCCTTGCGATCATCTGTTCTTTTTCCATAGAGGTAGTAATGTGTTAGATCGTCCGGCGCGCTATAAATCCACTTTTTTCCCCAGGTCTTTAAGTAATTCAGCGTTACTGGTTCGAACAGCATTCCACCCAAGATGTAATATGTTGGGATCACATCGTATTGTTCATGTGGCACCAATCTCGAAGAATGAAGAGGCATAGAGAGCTTGACCACGACATTCATGACTTTTTTCTGTCGCAATATTCTGAGCCTAACACTTTCATTCATTTGCTTTTTCTGGATTAAGTACTTCAAGTGCGTTCTCTCACCTTCTCTGAACTCCACTGTTTTATCGTTTTGAACTCTTACTCCGTCAATCGAATGGATTACGTCTCCAGGTCTCAGCACGCCTCTTGCCGGGGAATCAGGGTCAATGTGGCTTACCAATGCCCCGGTGTCTGTTTTAGACATGCCAAATCTTAGCCTGATGTCAGGGTTTTCCATATTTTGTGAGGATATTCCAAGTTCAGGTATGCCGTCATATTTGCCATCTGCTATATCTGTGAGAAAGTGTTTGATGACTGGGGACGGCACCATGTAGCCAATGTTCTCGACATCTTCGCGTGACATGGCTTGAAACGCTACCCCCACCAGTTGGTCGTCTTTCATTACTGGACCGCCACTGTTGCCTTCATTTATCGCAGCGTCAATCTGACATGTTAATAAGTGGGCAAAACTGTGGCTGTAAAGATTGTGTTCAACCCTGGAAACCACCCCTTCGGTGATGGACAACTCATCACCACCTTCGGGAAAACCGTACACAGCAACTCTGTCCCTGACCCTTGGGAGTTCACCTGTCTGAATGGGATCGACGTTCTCAAAAAAGGCGTCATCATTGACTTTTAGAATAGCCAGGTCACACGGGTGTGCGACCACTTCCACTTCAGCTGTGTATCTCTTTGCATCACCTGCTTTTCTGACTTGAATAAAAGTGTGATCTGCTACCACATGCGCATTTGTTAAAATTCTCTTTCCATCAATAATAGTCCCGGAACCGCTGCAGCTGTCTTGGCCTTTCATCTGCCATGGCCTATCGTAATCATATGTATTGTATACAGTGTATATCTTCACCACAGAATTCTTTACATCTCTTTTTGCCCAAGAAGCCGGAGTTACGAGGTAACTGAGAATCATTAGTAAGATTACTCTCATTATCAACTTCATTTCTTCCTCCTGAAAACCCTGTCTTGTCAATTCGGCATAAGACCAACGAGCATTGCTGATGTCTCAGTTTCTGTGCTGTGTATTGTGGAGAGAAAGCAAGACCAGTGCCAAACCCGAGGGGAGGACATAAAAAACCCCTCAACGAAAGCATTTCAGCTTGAGGAGTAGAAAATGGCATTAGTGTTGCATTCCAAAGGTAGTGAGGTAGTCTTGAACGAAAGCTTGACAAGGTGCCGAATTCATGCCCGATAACCTGGCTGACATTAAAGAGAATTTTGAATGTAAGGAAAATGCTCGCTTTGCTGGAGGCTACGCATATTTTTGCCACCATTGTGGTCTGGAATGTAATGTTGGGGAAACGGGCTTTGATTGCCAGGGCGGGAACATTTTGCCGATCTATATCAAGTGTCGCTATGGTTGTGGTAGGTCCTGGCACCTTCAAATCTTGCCCACAGGCAATACAAGTATTCAGTGAGGCGTAATGGCACGGTATACTCGCTGGCCCAGGTCAGGAAAAACAGGAAGCTGCCTTTTGATCGACGGCAAGCACGTAACACTTGAAGCACTGACAATCAGAGTTCGGATGACAAAGGAGACCATGGAACTGTTCTCCATTCCTGTTCCTGCGCGTCAACAGGAATTTCCATCTGCAGACCATACCAAGGTGCGTGTGCTGGACAATCCTCTGGAGGACAACCTGAGAAAATATGTAGCCTGGGGCAGATTGTAGTTTTGGACTTAGTATTTTTTTGATGCTCTTTGTGGGCGAGATTTTCCCTTTCTCCCAAGTGTAGACTCTCCAATCTGGAAGCCGGGACGCGGGCCCCTCCAACCCTGATCCTAGCCGTGATTCGGCTCTTGCTTAGAATAAGGATGGGAATTTAGTATTGAGACCCTGAGTCGCCAAGGCAATTGCACCCATAGCTAAACCCAAAATGACTGCGATATCCATAGCTATTTTTTTAATCTTTATCGCCGCTGATTTCATAATGAACTCTCACCTTTCTTACATAGTCGGTTCATCGTGCCAAACTTTACCTCGACATTATGAAAGGATCATGCCAAATAGCATGGCAGAGCTATTTTCTCTTTATCCATCAATGGTTCAGACATATCGGCTGCAAGAATTAAGTAGCGAAATTTGATACAGGACTGCCAAACATCGTCACTCGATGCCGCTTTAGGGTAATTTGTAGTGCACTATTTCCAGATGGAAACGAACTGTTTTGCTCCTGTCTCCAGCTGTCATTTTTGCCGGCATCTTACTAGCGAAAGACAATTGATTGAGGATGTAAAAAGAAGGTCAAAAAATTATTCTTGGTAATTGAGGAGGCCTGATGAGAAGACTACTGTTAATCGTCACATGCATTCTTATTTCAGGATGTGCCGCACGTGACTTTGTCCCATCTGGATACTCATTTAGTCCCTGTTCCGGAGCCAAATTTTTAGTCAAAGATCGGGTTTGTGTACACAATGCTACTCCCAGTACAGTAGAAAAAATTGGTACGAATTTGAACTCCGATCTCAGAGATTGGGGAAAACAATTGGCCTATGGACTTGAGCGTAGTCTAGAGTGTAGAGGTGCTAAGATTGACCGTAAGGCAAGAAAGAAAATAAGTATACGGATAACGCATGCCGAGGTAAGAAATAAGATACTTAACTACACTTCGTCCATGGAGTGCGTGGTGTGGTTAGAAAACGGCTATTCTGAAAAGATCACCGCTTATCACAGCGCCCAAGTCGATACAGACGCATGTTCAGGTCTTCTGCCTGTTGTCATTGGCAGAATCATGTCAAATCCTTCAGTTGTCAGGTATCTTAGTGCTTTATAGGTTTATCTTTCTGAAAATGATTGCGCAGCGAAACTGGGAACCCGCTTGTCGTAGATACCCCTTGCGGTGCTGGACTCAGCGGAGCGCAGCGAGCGCGAATTAGTGACCTATTGACGCCGAAAGCACATGACGCGAAGCTCGATGAGAGCTGAGCACTGCTGCCAGCTGTATTTACCCCTGCTCCATGCCCCGTGCTCCATTTCTTCCCTAATCCGCAATCTATCATACCTTCCTCACGAGGTCCCCTATGGCTTCCTTGGCCAGTGGAGGATCTACAGCAAGCCAGATTACCGTGGCTCCTTTTTGAAAGAAGTAGTGTGCCTGGCCCATGCCAACGGCTAAATAGACCGGACGTTGCTCGATGATCATTTTCCGAAAATGCCAGAATTGTTGTTGTTTCCCCTGCTTGATGCCGTGGGCCATTTTCTCGATGGCCTCGGTAGCCTCTCTTTCAGAACTGTGCTCCGAAACCCAAAGCTGCCCACTGCCATTTTCAGCCACATAAGTACCAATATATCCCCGCAGGAAGCTGATTTGCTTTCCGTGCAACCGATCAATTTCTCGCCTTGCCTCCTCACCGGATTGAACCTTGTCTAAGCGCATTGATCCAATGGACTGAGGCAGTGACAGGTCAGTGGAGCTGCAGGCTATGAGCAGGAGCAGAAACAAAAGAACGAAGGGGACCTTCCTGGAGAAGTTGCACTGTGGTCCCTCAGAGCGACTTGTCACTGAAAGATGAAAGCATGATGCAGTTTGTGGACGTTCCCCACCTTCGTCCCCTCTTCCCATAACGTGGCAAGCTGGCATGCGCGGGTCCTTATTTTGCCTGAACGGAGACGTGCTCCTTTCACAATTGGCAAGGTCTAGCGGGGAGCAAGAAATTCATCTCATCCTATCGTAAATTTCATTTCGTAAAGGTCATTATTAGAAGCTTGAGGCATTATGGATACAGTCTTGAAACCGACTTTCTTATAGAACGATATCGCTGGCTTACATACGTCTATAACAATTACATCGATCTCAGTAATCTGTCTGTCTTTCAATATTTCTACCAATTTGTGAACGAGATTTGTGGCGATGCCTTTCCGCCTATGTTCCGGGTGAACAGCAACCTTCAAAATAGTGGCACTGACATTTCTATGACAGCAACCGGCGATTAGGTAACCGCAGATTCCTTGCCCGTCAAAGACAAGAAATATATCCTTTGAAATCTTTTCCAAAAAGTCGTAATCCCATGGAGTTGCAAATGAGAGCTCTTCGATCTCTATAACTTTCTCAAAATCTTCTTGTTTGGCTGTCCTGACAATCATAGCTTGTCTTATATTTTCCACGCGGGGAGGTAGGCTGCGGATATATTATTCATCAGTGTCATCGAAGAAGTTTCTCTTGACGATTTCCACTTCATCTGGGGAAGTATTTTCATCCAGGTCCATGAGATCTCCCTCCACTGACTGGATGAGCTTTTCCTCAAACATCTTTATCCAGAACAGAGCGCTTTCCCGGTTTGGCTCTCGCACATGGATTCCGCCTGCCATCGCCTGAGCCACTGTGATCTCCCCGGGGTCTTGGACGTAGACATCACCGCCGAATATTTTCCTAAGGCACTGTATTATCTCCCTGCCTAACCCCTTGCGCTTCTCGCCGAGGACTTCCAGATGAAAAAGGCTGATGTGCTTGAGCCCCTGCTCGTCTAGCCACACACTTAGCTCGCCCTTGTACTTACTGGGATTTTCAAAGTGGAGCACTTCCAGGGGACCGTAACCCTTGAGAATTGTGAGAAGTTCTTTAATGCCCAGTTCTTTGTCTGCGCCTGTCCAGATAATGTCTTTCCAACATACCTCCGCCATGACCGGATTTCCTTTTTCTCCAACCAACTCTTCTCTAAATTTTTGCAAATTATTGATATCACTTTTATTTTTATCATTGTAAAGGTCCGGTTCCTGATCTCGGATACTACATTGTGGCACTGCCTGTCAAGCCGTTTTTCATATCAGTGTGTGAGATGAGAGATACTTTGACTTTGACCTGTCGAGACTGTAAAGTGAAGAGCCTTAACCAGACAGTCTGAGGTAAGAGCAGTGAATACTACAGATACCCGACCAGGACCAAGCCTAAAGCTGTCATTGACAATTCTTTTTGTCTTTATTGCCGCTGCCCTGGCGATCCTTCTTCTGCGGAATGAGCGAGATTCAACCGTTACATCCAAAAAACAGCTCCAAGTGGGGTTTCCAGCGCCCAACTTTACCTTTCCCGATCTCAATGGTCAGCAGGTTAGTCTGTCTGACCACAGAGGCAAGGTCGTTCTTGTCAATATCTGGGCCACCTGGTGCCCCCCGTGCAGGCAGGAAATGCCTTCCATGCAGAAACTTTATGAAAGATTTACAGGTGAAAACTTCGAAATCCTCGCCGTAAGTATTGACTCTGCGGGGCGTCAAGCGGTGGCCCCTTTTGTGCGAACAATGAATTTGACCTTCCCTATAATCCTGGATCCCAAAGAGGATGTCAGGCCTCTCTACGGCCTAACCGGAGTTCCAGAAAGTTTCATCATCGACAAAGAAGGGATTGTTGTTGAGATAATTATTGGCCCAATAGACTGGGCCACTCCGAAAGTTTTCCTTTTTTTCCAAGATCTCATTAACAGGCCAAGATCCTGACGCCCAACCTCGTAGCGCTTTTTTTCCTCATTTGGTCCTAGAAAACCTGGCCCTCAGGGTCAGGATTCTTTACTATTGTGGACATCCCCTATTTCCAAAGAAATGCAGATCATTCAGGGAATAGTCATTGCGAGTGCGCCTCATGTCGATCTCGAGATGATCTATCATGACCTTCATCATTCCACGGCATAGCTTCTTGTAGCTCAAACCGTCTCGATCCAGCTCTATGCCCTTCTCAGCCAGCAACCGGTCGACAGCACCAGTTGCGCGACTGTAATTACCGATCGCTAGCTCTCTCTGACAGTCATGCTGTAAATAGGCCATACCATCAGCATGGCCGTCCAATCCTTCCCCATCGGTCCAATTTTTCTTTCCGAGAGCTCTCTCTCTTTCATCTTCTTCCAAGATTCTCTTGAGATAACTCCGCAGCAGTGTTTTGATCTGAGCGTCAGTCAGTTCCGCCATTCCCTTTTTCATTTCAACAACCGATCTAAAATCACCCGGTGTGACCGATTGATAAGAGGTGTGTATGAGTGAACAGCAGAAGGATATCACAATCCGTAACACCCACAAAATAACTTGTTCCGTCGATTTTAGATTTAAGGGCTCAGTACCTAACGGCAAGGAATGCATGCACCTTGGTGTTCTTCTTCAGGTGAAGCCCTACCGTATTTGTATAAAATGCTTCTGACTTTGGTCAGTATTTGGTAAGATGATTGCACGAAGATGAACTTCTAGGATAGCCTGTAGTTTTCCTAAACAACGACACCAAAAGACTCTAGTTTTTCCATGAAGCAACGGTACAAGAAGGTCCGATTGACGAGGAGAGGACTGGCAATCAGCAGCGATGCTGCACAGTTTTGCAAAGTATAAATCCTTGGCTTTGAATTCGTTGTAACCTCACAAGGAGGAACGATTATGGCGGGCGACAATGGCAACTCAAACAAGAGTACCGATCCGGCGGTCCAGGAGATGATCACCAAAGCAGAGAGTATGAATGTAGTTACTGTCTGGGATCGTTATGAGGCGATGCTGCCTCAATGCGGCTTCGGAGATACCGGCCTGTGCTGCCGAAACTGCCTGCAGGGCCCATGCCGCATTGATCCATTCGGGGACGGCCCTGATAAAGCTATTTGCGGCGCCACTGCGGATGTAATGGTGGCTAGAGGTCTGGATCGGGCGATTGCCGCAGGCACAGCAGCACATTCCGGTCACGCCAGACACCTGGCCCACACACTGCTCAAAATGGCTGAGGGCAAAGCAGAGGATTATACCGTCAAGGACGGGGCCAAACTCAGGGCTGTGTCCACCAGGATGAACATCCCGGTTGAGGGCCGCTCTGATAATGAGATTGCTCTGGATCTTGCCAAGGCGGCCCTGGCGGATTTTGGCGAAAAGGAGACCCCGGTTATGTGGGCGGCCACAGTGGTAACAAAGGATCGTGTCAAAGTGCTGACAGATCTGGGATTGGTGCCCAAGGGTATTGACTATGAAGTGTCGGAAATCATGCACCGCACACTTTATGGAGTAGATGCCGACGCTGTTAATCTGCTGCTGGCCGGGCTGCGCTGCGGAGTGGCTGATTTGGCCGGCTGCTATATGGGAACCGATTTAGCTGACATTCTTTTCGGCACCCCTACACCAGTAGTTACCGAGGCCAATTTGGGAACTCTAAAGGCTGATGCGGTTAACATCGCAGTTCACGGTCACAATCCAGTACTCTCCGATTTAATGGTAACGGTGGCAAGTGATATGAAAGAAGCCGCTGTTGCAGCAGGTGCCTCGGGCATCAACATGGTGGGGATATGCTGCACCGGCAATGAGGTGATGATGCGCCACGGTATTCCGTCCTGTACCCACTCTGTTAGCCAGGAAATGGCCCTGATGACCGGAGCCCTCGATGCCATGGTGGTGGATTATCAGTGCATTATGCCAGCAGTTGTCAATGTAGCCGAGTGTGTGGGAACTACCATTGTTACCACCATGGATCTATGCAAGATCACCGGTGCAACCCATGTGGAATTTTCGGAGGAAGCCGCTGCTGAAAAAGCAAAAGAAACGATCGATATTGCCATCCAGAACTTCAGCCGCCGTAATAACAAACCCATAGATATTCCAGAGATAAGAACCCCGGTTGTCGCAGGGTTTTCCGTAGAAGCCATAGTTGCGGCACTGTCCAAAGTGAATGCGGAAGATCCTCTAAAGCCTGTTGTCGACAATATCAAAGCAGGCAACATCAGGGGGATCTGTCTTTTTGCAGGATGCAACAATGTCAAGGTGCCGCAAGATAAGAACTTTACCATCATGGCCCGCAAGCTGCTCAAGGAGAATGTTCTTACCGTTGCTACCGGCTGCGGTGCAGGCGCCCTCATGCGCCACGGATTTATGGATCCGGCCAATGTTGATGACCTATGTGGCGATGGCTTGAAAGCAGTGCTTACTGCCATCGGCGAAGCAAATGATCTGGGAGGGCCGCTGCCGCCCATTTTGCACCTGGGCTCCTGCGTGGACAACTCACGGGCAGTCGCTTTGGCAGTGGCAGTGGCCGATTATCTGGGAGTAGACACGGACAAGCTTCCGGTGGTGGCGTCTGCGGCTGAGGCCGTATCCGAGAAAGCAGTCTCCATCGGAGCCTATGCAGTGGCTGCCGGTTTGCCGACCCATGTGGGCGTTATGCTTCCCGTCTTAGGCAGCCCCCTGGTGACCGAGGTTCTCACCTCTCAAGTAAAGGACTTAACCGGCGGCTATTTCATTGTGGATCTGGATCCGGAATCTGCAGCGGACCAGCTTTTGAGCGCCATTGACGAGCGTCGGGCCGGCTTAGGCCTGTAACAGATCGCCAGAGAGACTTTCAAGGGGGTCTTTTGCCAAAGCGAAAAGACTTTCTTTAGATAGAGAAAAGGAGATGGTCATGGCTCAGCCAAAGGAAATATTTGTCAGGCTGGATCGATGTATGGGATGTCACAGCTGCGAACTGGCCTGCGCGGTGGAGCACTCTCAAAGCAAGTTACTATATAGTGCCATTTCAGAAAAGCCTACCCCCCAGAGCCGTGTATATGTTGAGTGGGTGCCTCCCGACAATCGGCTGCCAGTATTGTGCCGTCATTGCGAAGATGCCCCCTGTATGCATGCCTGTATCTGCGGTGCTATCAGCCGCACCGAGGAGGGGGTGGTTATGACCAATGCGGATAAATGCATCGGCTGCTGGACTTGTGTCATGGTGTGTCCCTATGGCGTTATCGGGCGCCATCTGCAAGAACACAAAGCCTATCGATGTGATCGCTGTCCAGACCTCGAAATACCTGCCTGTGTCAGTTCCTGTCCCACCAAGGCGCTGGTGTACCGGACCGTGGCTGAATTTTCAAAAGACGTCCGCAAGGTCGCATCCAGAGAAATGTTGTCCGGAGAGGGGGGATAAAGTGGCAAATAATGAGAGGCGCTACCTTATCATCGGAGCCAGCGCCGCTGGCATGGCCGCTGCCGAGGCGATTCGCCAATCAGACTCAACAGGCGTCATTACAGTGCTTTCGGAAGAACCGGTGCAGCCTTACTTTCGGCCCATGATTCCCTTTCTGATCAGCGGCAAAAAGAGTGCTGCCGACGTGACGCTCATTGGACAAGGGCCTTATTCAGGCACCGGCATAGATGTAAGGCTTAATTCCAGAGCAGAGGCGATTGATACCAAGAATCAAACTGTCACGGTCCAGGGCGGGGATCTGGTACTTTATGACAGGTTGCTCATAGCCACGGGTAGCAGACCCTACATTCCCCCTGAAATCGAGGGTGCCGAAGCTGAAGGTGTCTTTGCCCTGCGAACCCTGACGGATGCCTCGGCTGCGGCAGATCGCGCTGCCCAGGCTGATCACGTCGTTATGCTGGGTGGCGGCTTGTTGAATCTCAAAGCCTCCTTTGCCCTGCTGGAACGAGGTCTTGATGTAACCCTGGTCGTTTATTCACCCGAAGTTCTCTCCCAGCTGATGGAACCGGATGACGCTGTTCTCATCAGGGACGCGCTCAACAAAGTCGGCCTCAAAATAATGACCGGCTGCAGTGCTACCCATATTCTCTCCGACGCGGGAGGGGTGAATGGTGTCTTGCTGGATAGCGGCCAGGAGATGTCTTGTCAAATGGTGTGCATCGGCAAAGGGGTTTTCCCGAATGTGAATCTCTTGGAACAAAGCGACGTCCAGGTGGACCAGGGGGTTGTGGTGGACCGGTTTACAGCCTGCAACGCAGCCAATGTATTTGCTGCCGGGGATGTGGCGGTAACCTTTGATCCCATAACAAGTGACAGGATCGTTACCGGTCTGTGGACTAATGCCGTTGAGATGGGACGCTGTGCCGGCTACAACATGGCCGGGCAAACCACAGAGTACACCGGTACCTTTGGCATATTAAACGCCACTCAGGTAGCGGACGAGCCGTTTGTTTCCATGGGCATTGTTCACACCTCTGGGACCGATTACGAAACACATGTTTCTTGCACGCGGAATACCTATCGCAAGTTGGTCTTCAGCGAGGATGGAGAAAGACTGGTGGGGGCCGTGTTTGTTGGGGACATTTCCCATGCCGGCCTCTATCGTTATGTGATTCGCGAAAAGATGGATGTCGCCAAAATAAAGCCTTTCATCATCAAACAGACCCTTCATTACGGTCATTTGTTGCTGCCGTAGATCGGGGTGAGCGCAACGAATACTACCTCTCTCATTACAACATGAGTTTCCTATGGGTTACATCCTTCTGGAGGGCGGTGCGGAATTCGGTGGGGAGATGGAGGCTCCGGATCTGCGGGCAATTGAGCTGGCAGGAGGAGCCAATCTCCCTGTCGGTATCATTCCTGCGGCAGCAGCGCCAGCAAACGACCACCTGAATACCGGAGAGAACAGGGTAACCTGGTTTCGCTCTCTCGGCGCAACCGACGTCACCGCCCTACCCCTCACAGACAGAAAATCCGCAGATGATCCGAACGTGGTCGAGGCCCTGAGGCGGGGCAAACGGAAGCGGAGCGAGCGCGAATAACTGACCTAATGACGGCGAAGCCAAATGACGCCAAGCTCGATGAGAGCTGAGTACTGCAGCCAGCTGCCAACTCTGCTTCCCTGTGCCCTCTGCCTCCCCAAATCCTAAATCTCCAATCTCCAATTTCTCTCCCTCAATCCTTATCAGATTTTAACACGGCCACGAAGGCCTGCTGGGGAATCATGACGGAGCCCACCATCTTCATGCGTTTCTTGCCCTTCTTCTGCTTCTCCAGAAGCTTGCGTTTGCGGGTGACGTCGCCGCCGTAAAGCTTGGCAGTCACGTCCTTTCGAAAGGCGGAGACGTTCGAGCGAGCGATGATTTTGCCGCCGACGGCCCCCTGTATGGCGATCTTGAACTGGTGTCTGGGGATTTCCTCCTTGAGCCGATCGCACAGCTGCACCGCCAACTTACGGGCACGATCCTGGTGGACGATGCTGGCGAGCGCGTCCACCTTCTCGCCGTTCACCAGGATGTCCAGCTTCACCAACTGGCTCTCCCGGTAGCCGATGAGTTCGTAATCAAATGACCCGTACCCCCGGGTAACGGTCTTGAGTCTGTCGTAAAAATCGTAGATCACCTCGGAGAGAGGCATCTCAAAGGTGATCTCGATTTTCCCCGGTGCGGGATAATTGAACTGAGGATTCAGACCGCGCCGTTCTGTGCAGATTTTCATCACCGCGCCCATGTATTGCTCGGGGGTGAAGATGCTCGCCTTGATGTATGGTTCCTCGGCGCGTTCTATCTGGGCTGGGTCCGGGTAGTACTGCGGGTTGTCCACAGTGACCGTCGAGCCCCCCATGAGGGTGAAGCGGTACTCGACACTGGGCACGGTCATGATAATGGTCTGATCGTACTCCCGTTCGAGCCTTTCCTGAACGATCTCCAGGTGGAGTAATCCCAGGAAGCCGCAGCGGAAACCCTGCCCCAAGGCCGCGGAGGAGTCCTTCTGGTAGACCAGGGCGGCATCGTTGAGCACGTATTTCTCGAGTGCCTCGGCGAGGGCTTGGTAGTCGTCCGAGGGGATGGGGTATACGGAAGAAAAGACCACCGGCTTCACCCGCCTGAACCCGGGCAGGGGTGCGGGAGCCGGGTCGGCGTCCAGGGTTATGGTGTCGCCGATGCGGGTGGCGCTCACCGTCTTGATCCCGCAGATGATGTAGCCCCCAGCCCCAGCTGGGAGTTCGGTTCGTGGCTCCCGCTGCAAGCGAAAGATACCCACCTCCTCAACCCTGTACGTTGCCTGGTTGGACATGAGCCGGATAGTATCGCCGGGTCGCACCGTGCCGTCAAAGACGCGGCAGCTGATGATCGATCCCCGAAAGGGGTCGTAATTGGCGTCGAAGATGAGTGCGGTGAGCGGTCTGTCGACGCTTCCCTTCGGGGGCGGGATCCGCTCTACTATGGCCTCGAGGACTTCCTCGATGCCCAACCCCTCCTTGGCAGAACAGAGGATGGCCTCTTCTGGGTCGAGGCCGAGCTCCCTGTCGATCTGCACCTTGACCCGTTCCACATCGGCTGAGGGTAGATCGATCTTGTTGATGACTGGGATGATGGTGAGGTCGTGTTCCATGGCCATGTAGACGTTGGCAACGGTCTGGGCCTCCACCCCCTGGGAGGCGTCCACCAGCAGGAGCACGCCCTCGCAGGAGGTTAGAGCCCGGGACACCTCGTAGGAGAAGTCGACGTGCCCGGGGGTGTCGATCAGATTGAGCTCGAAGTTTTGCCCGGCCCGGCTGGTGTAGGGCAAGGTGATGGTGTGGCTTTTGATGGTAATGCCGCGCTCACGCTCAAGGTCCATAGTGTCCAGGACCTGGTCCCGGAACTCCCTGTTGCTTATGAGACCGGCGTGCTGGATGAAGCGATCGGCCAGGGTGGACTTGCCGTGATCGATGTGGGCGATGACACTAAAATTGCGGGTCTGGCTCATGCTCCTCCGGTTCGAGAACCGGCGGCAAACAGGCAGTTCGGCCTGGCGCCGGCGCTCGGCGTCGTTTCCCCTGCCGAGCAGTCCGGGTCAAGGGGAATTGAACCCTCTACATTCAACATTCAAAACCCCCACTGGCTAGGGCCAATAACCAATGGGGGTTACACTAACAAGTAGGTATTAGACAAGGAGGTTACCTGCCTTCAATTACTTGAATAATCCTACCATATCAGTAAATAATCACGCGAATGCCCTTGTCAAGGGGACTCATAAAATAAAGTCAAGAAGGTGCAAAAAGCGGTAAACGGTAAATCGTTGAAGCCGCAGTGTCAACTGAAATGTTCTTCAGTAGAGGATAAGATACGGGGGCGAGTTTATTTCATTGGAGAGCGACGAACCCCTTTAATGGCTCTGCAGTCGTTTGGCTCCAGCCACTTCGGCAGATATCTAATCCCGAGTGATTGAGCAAACTGGTATCGGGCACAGTCCAAGTATTCGCCATGACAGTATTTTTCGAGCAATTCAAATTCCACAGACGCTGGGTTTATATCACTCCTGTAGAACCAGCATCCATTACAAATCTCGCAGCGAGGCATTTCATCATCCCTAACTCTTGACACCGAAATGTTATAATCTCCACATACCATTGAAAAAGATGCAAGGGACATGCCTACTACTAGTGCTCGATGATGTTTTTGGCGAGTTTATAGTTATAGTTATCTTTTTTTTCAACCATGGACCTCGCTATGGTGAGACGCGACCCACCTTCTCTAAATCCAGTCGTTCAACATCACACCAACGCCGATACGGTTTACACTGTGATCGTAGTCAACGAGGCTTTCTCCATAGCCGTTAAAGTACTGCGCGTATAGCCTCAGGTTGGTCATAATCGGATAGCTCCATCCGAGTTCCACAGCTCCCCTGTTGTTTTGCCGCAGATTGTTACGAAGCATGAACGAAAAAACATGCCCTTTCGGTCGATATGCGCCAAAGAGCTCACCGTATCCCATATACTTTTCAATATTTGGATTGTCATCGTCATCATCATCCTCAGGAATCCGGTACCAGGGTTTTAGGGCGATGAAAAAGTTGCCTCGGTCGGCGGCAAAGACGGCAAATACGCGGTTCCAGCTTCGTGAAAGCTCTCCCCCCCTTCCATTTGATTGGTGGTTAAATCCGATGGTAATGAGCCGGTTCCTGAGTCCAAGCACATTGAAATCCGTATCAAACTTGAAAAACACCTCAGGTTCATAGTTGGTTTCTCTGAAAGGTGAAGACAAATCCTTATCGTAAAGCTGCCAGAATGAGAGCTGCGTGTACCCAAAAAAAAGGTCACCGTTGCCCCAAAACATTTTCTCCCACAGTTGTACCTTGAAGCTGAGCTGAAATTTTACCTCAATATTACTTGGCTTATTTTCTCCAGCAGAATTATAGGTTTCCCTATTTGAGTTGCTGTTATAAGCTAGAGGGAGAAAATAATTTTGCCGATGCGTGCTTAATGAAAAGACCCCGGTGCCTGCCCTTTTCTCTCCTCTTTCACGACTTTTAATGGCAGACTCTTCCTGCTTTTCCGAGGTGTCTTCAGCTTCTTCCTGTTTCGAGAACGCCTCACTGGGCGCATCAAGTGCGGTGCCTTCTTGCTCGGCTCGACACGGTAAACTAAGAGAAACAACGGTAACGGCTATCGCGCAGAACGTAGCGAAAAAGAACAGCAGATATTTCGGCCGCAACATGGATTTCTCCTTCATATGAATCCCTCTGATGCATGAAGAAATGGGTAATGGCCAATGAGAAATGCGAAATGACTTTCTTCACTGCCTTAGCCGTGTCGAGAGATCAGATATCTTGGCTCATCAAGGTGTGTCTTTTTGCAGCGAGGGCAGCGACCTGGACGGGTGAAGCGCTTCCGTTCTTTAAAAACGTATCCACATCCCAGACACTGTGCTGGTTGGATAATGAGTTTCTGCTTCTGCACTGCTACAGAACGGGCAATATGAGGCAGATGCTCATAAACTTCTTTCTCACGGATTCCTATCGCCTGGGAAAGTTCCCTGGCGCTCATCTCTTTCTCGATCAAAAGCACAATCATCTGCTGTCGGATCGTTTCCATGATTGGTCAATTAATTGATTCGCCAAATTGTCAAATCGTTGAAACCGTTGAAGTCTAAGAAAATGACCTAATGGCGCCGAAGGCATATGACTGATGTCAAATCCACAATCTACCCTCGTAAAGGTATAGGTTGATCAGTCAAGCGTCTCGCTAAGAAATGCCGTAAAACGTTTCCATGATTTCTTATCAGCCTCTTCTCTATACCGGTTGTCGCCAAACACAGTAAAGCCATGTGGTGCTCCACCGTAGGTAATCATTTCGTGTGAAACGCCTTTTGCCTCCAACTCAATGGCAAGCTTGGCAAACTGATCCATGGTAATGTTTGTGTCTGCTGTGCCATGCAGAATGAGCACTTTCCCCTTCGTTTTGGAGTAGTCTTGACCTGCTGGTGTGCTCAATCCACCATGAAAGGTGACAAAGCCTTTCATGTCTGCCCCTGACCTGGCGAACTCAAGTACGGCAGCTCCACCAAAGCAGTATCCAATTGCCACAGCATTACGGACATTGGCACCTTTAGATTTTGCAGTTTCCAATGCGGCTTGTAACAAGGCGCGCATTTTATCACGGTCTTTATACAATTCACCGGTGTGCTGGCGTTTATCCTTTACCTCAGTTGGTCTAACTCCGGCACCAAACAAGTCGGCAGCAAAAGCCGCATACCCCATATCAGCTAACATGTTGGCACGTTTCACTTCATAATCAGTCAGACCGTCCCAGTCATGGATTAGCAGTACCAGCGCGGCATCGGGAGAAGGGCTGATAAAATATCCCTCATAAGGTTTTCCATCAACCTCATACGAAACGAACGTCCCAGCGGCATTGGCAGTGGCTGAGACAAGCAGCATAATAAAAAGTGTGAAAACGTACTTCATAGTATTTCTCCTTTTTCTCCCAAATTTCCGAGGCGAAACACCGTTAGGATCAACCTGAAGTCCAATCTTTTCGGCTCTGACCTCTGATACTAATCTATTCCACGTTTCGTCTACAGACCCATCAGAACAGCGAGTGTGAACCCAAGCCGCCCAAGTCATGCATGTAACCTTTATCGGTACATGCTAAGAGATTCATTGAGTCTTTTTTCAATCTCTTTCAGTTTCTTCTTAAGCCCAACTATCTTGGCTTTTACATCCTCGTTTGCAGGATTAGATATAGAGCTAGATTCAGCTTTTTGTAATTCCTTGCTGATCTCACCATGCGCCATTTCAAGCCGATGAATGTCATCTTTGATGATTCTATATTCTGGCCAATCATCAGTATCATCATAAAAATACATTGACATGACAGGCTTCTCTATTCTTTGTGGGTCACCCTTCATTAAGATAACTTAACCAAACAAATACCGTTGTCAAGCCAACTATCCATAGAGGTAAACGGTAAGAGGCGAGCAGTAAACGGTAAGTGGTGAACTCTGAATATTACACTAGTTTTCTGTGTCGAGTTGAACCAGCAGGGTGAGCCCGCGGATTCCACGTACTCTTACGCGTTGTCCGCGCCGGATTGAGGGACCGCCGCCAGTCACCTCTGCCTGCCAGCGTTCGGCCCCAATTTCGACATAGCCCGTAGGGTGTAAGTCTTCAATGGCTATGCCCCGTGCTCCCTCCATCTGGTCTGTCAGTGCCGAACTGTCCGGGTCATAGGCCCGCCAGACAAGGGGATACAGGGCTATGTCTTTTATTACCAAGAGTGCAACCAGAGCGCAAACGAACCAGATGGGGAGGTCTACCCACTTTCGCAGCAAGATCAGGACAACACTTACCAAGGCTGTGAAGGGTATCTGGAGCAGCGCGTAGCGCAGCATAACCTTTGCTGACCAGCCTTTTCTTTCCATACTCTGAAGCCTCTTCATCTTTTTCGGTGTCTTTCATGATAGCCCTTTTTATATAACGGCTCTGAGCGAACAGGTCAATATACAGGAAGGCAAAGCGCAGAAGGTTTTTCCATATCTACCCGTAGTCCATGTGATGGTTATGATCAGAGCCACTATTAGCCCGGATATTTCATGAATTGCTGTCGCGAGACCACGAAGATGGTCGTGCCACCTGGCAACCGCAGGGTGTTGGTTCCAAGGCGTACCTGAACGTTACGTTGCAGGGGCCGACACCCGAGGACGCCAGGAAGGATGACCATATCCGTGGTCGCAGCAGGTTATTCATGAAACATCCGGGTTAGGCTACACTTCACAAATTTCCGGATCATCACCGATGATTACAATTCTCTTTTCACTCATGGATTGGTCCCTCCTTGCCCAAGTCCAAGACCTACTAATGGTGCGCTTCCAAAAATTTTCTCTGGGTTCATACCTCTATGGTCATGAGGATGGGCTAGACAGAATGAGATCTTCAATATACTCCCCGGATTGACACTATATATTGGGCAGATTCAAGCGCTGGTACACTATTTGGCATAATAATTGCTGCTCACCTAATTACAACGTTTTAAAATCGCGCAAGTAGGTATTTGGCATTATTGCCTGACTTGCCATGAGTGAGAAATGAATACTTTGTGCAAAGCAAAAGCAAACGAAGCCCGTCTTTCAGGGGGAGAGATTCGGATTGCTGTTGGTCTTCGACTTTACGAACTGTTCTGCGTTGATTGTAATCGAGTATTGATAGAAGAGGATTCGCACCTCATGAGATTGCAGTGCATAGAGTGCAAGCGCGTTTACGCTTACAGGCTTCACCCTGAGGAAGAAGAATACATTTTTCAAGCGTCCGGGCGAAAGGTGACAATCCAATGAAACCAGGAATAATGGATTTATCCAAGTGGGTTGAAAAAACGGCTCAGGCCGTCCGGCGCATCTGCAGTAAAAAGCAAGCGCCCTGTGTTGGCTTCAGTTTAATCTTTTTCGACCCGGTTGCTGAGCCAGAGGAGCGCTGGAATTATGTCATCGAACTGGCCTTCGATCCCAACAATCCCCCAACTCAGGAAGAGCGAAAACAGTTACAGAATGCCTTTGAGTTTATCAGCGAAGGTGTCCGTCGAATTATGGATGATAAGGCCGGATGTAAAAAAATCGAGGATTACACCCGGGAAGTACGATGGCATTGAACAGCTCATATCCGGTGGGAAGCGGTAAACGGTAATCTGTGAATAACTGACCTTTTTGACTGATTCTCTAATTTTCTGATTTTCTAAGAACCTATCCTGTTCTCTCCTCTATGCCACCATAGCTTTTCCCGGCCACGGTCCACAAGAAAACCCCACTCCGTTAGGTATCGAAACAAGAGTGGGGTCAGTGTTGACACGGTGAGGTTTCAGGTACTTCCAGTCACCCAGGGAAGGCTACTCTATGGTTACTTTGTGACCGCGCATCATCTCTTCAAATGGCACCCGAATATTCAGGAGGCCTGATTCAAACTTTGCCTGTGCTTCCTGGAACTTGACCCTGTGCGACAGCATGAAGCAAGTTTCATATGTAAAAGTCGTTAATTAGGTTATTAGTAAGCGGTAAATCCGCAATCTACAATCTGCAATCTTCTCTATACCCTATGCTCCAAGCCCTATGCCAACATCGAAGGCCGTATCCCTTCAGGATTTATACCATCATCAGTTACCAAAACCTCTTTGTTCCCGAATATTTCGAGATATCCCTTAAGATTATATAATTTAAGACAAGTGACGATATCCTCCAATTCGTTATCGCTGACGAATTCACTGGAGATACCTATAGTATGTTTTGTTTCGCCAGTGGGAGCATCAACGCGAAACACATGTCTACGAGATTTGGAATCCCATGTGTTCTCAATGACACATCCGGGCAACAACTCCTTGAGGTAGTCTTCGATTGCTAACAGTTTGTCCTTTTCATCCATACAGTCGCCTCCTAAATCAAAGAATCCTGTAGCCAGTGGGATAGCATAGCATGGAGCATGGAGCATGGGGCAAATTCAAGATCATCCACTCTATGCTCCATGCCTTTTCGCTCTGTCCTATGCGAGCTCGGTGCCAAGTGCCTGCTATGAAACGGGCGGTTGTCAAGGGAAAAACTTCGACTCTACTCACCCTGGTTCCAAATAAAATGGGCCCATACCTTTTCTCAGC
>Ga0209536_100001376_pt1 | contig 40590 bp, 43 predicted proteins | sample DeeMarSeWOR28_12_FD_187461 | JGI IMG/M metagenome (GOLD analysis project Ga0209536, IMG submission 187461) | Marine sediment microbial communities from White Oak River estuary, North Carolina - WOR-2-8_12 (SPAdes) (version 2) | ecosystem: Environmental > Aquatic > Marine > Intertidal zone >... | reverse complement strand
GAGCCGGTGCAAGCGTGCGACTGGTGCCGCCGTGCGAACCTGCACAGCGGTGCGGACTATCTGCGTGCGTGGTTGGCCAGTCTGATCTATCACACCGACCAGCCGTTGCCGTACCTGTTCCTCAGCGGACCGCAGAACAGCGGGAAGTCGATCTTCCACGAGTGTACCCGGTTCCTGTTCACCCACGGGATCACCTCGGCCAACTCCGCTCTCACGTCGCAATTCAACGGCGAGCTGGCGGGTTGCTTCATGGTGTACGTGGAGGAGCGGGACTTGACCGACAAGCGGTACAACGCGTACGAGAAGATCAAGGAATGGGTCACCGGTCGCGATCTGCTTGTCCAAGAGAAGTTCCAGACGCCGTACACGACGCCAAACTATCTGCACTTCGTTCAGATGGCGAACAACGCCAAGCACCTGCCGATGGAAGACGGGGATACCCGGATCGTCGCGTTGGACGTGCCTGCGTTGGAGAACCCGATGCCGAAGGCACAGATGGAGAAGAAACTGGCGGAGGAGGCATCCAGCTTCCTCGGCACCCTGATGAACACGCAGCTGCCGCCGCCGGTATCCCGGCTTCGCATTCCAGCTCTGTCAACGCAGACCAAGCGTCAGATGGAAGGGAACGCGATGACCCCACTGATGGCGTGGCTCCGTGACAACGTATTCTCAAAGCGTGGGGTGTCCATCAAGCTGACCGACCTGTACGCCAAGTTCAAGGCGAACCAAGAGAAAGACAACAAGCCGGTCCCATCCGAGTTTGCTGTTGGGTTGGAGATCATGAACCGATCTGACCGCTATGAGATCGGCCAACGTGGGAATGACCAATATCTCCTGAACTATTCGTTCGACAAACACGCCAAGCCGCAGAAAAAGGCTTTGTCGACAAATTCTTCCGGAAGATTCTGATTTTTCATTTGACCTTTCTCCTATATGGTGTAGACTTTAGTAATGAGTTACCAGAAAGACAGTTTACCGCCGAGTGGTTTCAGCTATCTCGTCCGATACATCAAAGACGGTGAGACGATCGCCGTCGAGGAGTATTTCGAGAAGCCGGACAACGAGGAACCGCTGCGAGAGCAGCAGGCCAAGATCGGTGCTGACTATTACGACATCTGTAGATCGGAGCCAACGTTTTGATTCGCAAACTTTTGAACTTCTACTGGGGCGACGAACACCGCGTCCCTCTCCACACCATCGCGTGGCGTTTGATCTGGTTCTTGCCGATCCAGCTCTTTCGTATCTTCTTTATCGCGTCCGTATCAATTTGCTACGGACCTGAGATCGGGGCGATGTGCTGGGATCGAACACAATGAAAAGAGCTGGCACCTTTCGGAAATTTCTCTCAAAGATGAATCCTAAAGATAGAGTAGCTTCTGTAGAGCCGCTCGATGTTGGCGATTGGGTAAAGTGCGGCGATGACACCGGACTGATTGTCTCCGTAGGAAGGGAGTTCGTCAGCATGTTAGTTTGCAACAGACTACGATTTGACCACGTTCGTGACGCGGTCCATCATGTGCCACCGTTTGTCGTGGTCGTACTAAAATCTCATATTGAGAAACTAAGATGAATCCAAAAGATAGAGTAGCCTCCGTGAAGCCAAACCTGTCCCGCCTCCCACTAGCTCCGTTGCTGGAGACCGCTGCCGGTCTGGAGGAAGGGGCACGCAAGTACGGACCGTGGAACTGGCGTGGCGAGCAGGTCAACGAGACCATCTACGCGGACGCTGCCATCCGCCACCTGATGCAATTCATCGCGGGCGAAGACATCGACCCGGACTCGGGCCTGCCTCACGTGACGAAGGCGATCGCCGGTCTGTTGATCCTACGGGACGCACAGATGCACAATTGCTCGGTGGACGATCGTCTGGTCAACCAGAACTTGAACATCAAGGCGGTTGGCGACAAGATCAAGGAAGTCCATGAGAAGTACGAGCAGGTGCCGTCGAACCTCAAGCCTCGTGAGCTGACTGAGGAGCAAGAAGTCCCTGCCGGTGCGGGTAGGGGACGCTACTACGAGCCACCAGAGAAAGTGTCGAGCATGACACACGAAGACGGCACACTCACTGTGTGGTCCGACACACCAGCCGGGGGCGGTGCCTACGAGTTGAAGTCTGACGATGTAGGCAAAGAGGTGGTACTACGCAACGGTCGGATGGGGATCATCCACAGCGTTGATAATTCTGAATTTCCTATCAACGTCTGTGACTGTAGTAATCGTGCTTTCACGTACACTCGTGTGAACGGTTATAGTCACCCCTCAAAAACCAGCAACCACGATGTCATCCGCATCTACCACGTCCGCAAGGCTCCGAACAATGCCTGAAACAACAAGCCTGTACACGATGAACGAACACGTCCTGGCGGCTCTCGATGTTGAGACCACCGGACGCACGCCGTGGGAGAACGAGATCATCCAGATCGCGATCATCCCGCTCAACTGTCACGTGGAGCCAGTCAAAGATTGCAATCCGTTCTACTTGAACATGAATCCGGAATACCCGGAACGTATGACCAAGGATGCGATTGCTGCACACGGCATCCAGGTGGAAGACTTGGTTGGTTGCCCTGACCCGTACAGCGGTGCGGATATGTTGTGGGAGTGGTTTCAAGACTTGAACCTACCACCAAAGAAACGGTTGATCCCGTTGTGTCACAACTCACAGTTTGACATTCCGTTCATCCAATGTTGGCTCGGCCACGATATGTATGACAACATTTTCAGCTACCCTACCAGGGACACACAAGCCTTGGTGACCGGGATGATGGACAAAGCCGCCTTCAAAGGCGTACCATGCCCGTTCCCTCGTGCTCGGCTAGGCGTCATCTGCGAGCAACTCGGAATCGAGTTGGACAACGCTCACGACGCTCTCGCTGACGCTCTCGCTTGTGCTGCTCTCTACAAGCACATCCTCAGCAGGGAGGTCTTGTGATGCGGAACTAATCCTTGGACGCGATCGTTTACCCGGCACTGCAACCATTGTTACGTGTGCCGGTCCTGTTACCTTTTTCCCACAACATTGTTTTGCCTTTGCCATGACTCGTACCCTTGCTTCTCGTACTCGAAGGAACCCTCACGTGAGACCACGAACCGAAGGTTGTTTGCTCGCTTCCGCTGGCTTCTGTATCTGGGCCGTATTTGCCGTGCTGACACTCTGCATCAACATTGCCGTTGTTGCAGCGATCATCGCAGGCGTCTACTGGTGCTTTACAGGCGAGTGGATCGGCAACGCACCATTCCTCAACTAGCGTCGTTGATAAGTCGGAACGCTGGGCTGACACACAGCTCGGTGAACTTGCACTTCTTCACGTCAACGCCAATGTCAACCAGCTCCTCCCTCATTGCCATAGTCAAGGTGGCATTGAGGGCGGAGCCTTTTTGTAGGTGCTCTCGGTGAATCGGACCTAGCACATCAACCAACACCGACTGTGCTGTCTCTGCAACCGTGTCTGCGAAGTCTTCTTCCTCGATCACACACTTCAACGCATCCTTTGGCTTCCACCGCGTAAGGGTACGGGCTGAGACTGTGGTCCCATCTGCCAACGTGATTGTCTGCACGCACGTAACGAGCGACTTCCATCGAACGTCGATAGGCTGGACATCCGTGACCAGTGGCCAGTACCACACAATCCCAGGACCATGTAGCGTCCCTTGCTTGCAACGTGACCACTTTACCATCCGATCTGTAGGTGGCACCTTTGCGAAGCGGGGACAGAAAGCAGTGGCCTTATCAAAGAAGGCGGGAATCCACTCAAGCATTTGTTTCTACCTTTGCTGGGAACCTTCCCAACGGGCACGCCTCCGTTGCCATCTTCAACTTGTTGCGGATGGCTGGTTGGTCTTTGCTCGCAGGGCAACCACACGAATTACAAACTCCTCTCACTTTATCGAACATCGCACACTTGTTGCAATGCTCATCAAAGATAGCACTGATCTCCTCGTCAGTGCGTACTGGGCTTCCTGCCGCTACCCATTTCCGCATAGCGGTTGCATAGTTCACTGCCTTGTTCAAGAGGTTGGCGACGGCATCCTTTGTATCCGCCGCACAACGGTTGCAAATCTCCTCGTCAATAGGAAGGGCGGTGACACCACAAGTCCGTCCGTTGTGTCGGAATTCACATGGAGGCAAGTTACCAAGTTGGACGATGGGCAGACCGTTTTCCAACTTTGGATTCGCCGCCTCTTTCTTTTTCTTTTGTTCGATGAAGACTCGGACGGGGCAAGAGTCGCAGATAGATGCGTCAACGTGTTGCCGATATTGATCGGCCTGCTTGTTGATACATCTGTGCATTGTCTCGCCTTGTCGTCTCTCCACTTGACGCTTCCGGCAATCTTTCATTGATTAGAATCCACCTATTGTTTGTCCATAGCTTCCGCTACTTACCTGAGTGTTACCCATTCCAACACAAGTCTCGGCTGGTCCTGTGTTGTCATGCTTGATCGGCCCCGTGACCGAAATAGGTCCAACGTTACCGACTCTCCAAGAACAGTACCCCGCATTGATTTGAGCCCTGATCGCTGCCGCGAATGCTCCAGCCATAAGCTCCGATCCGAATGTTCGGCAGCGGAAGAACCCGGGACCGGGGATGCAACGCTGACCGCGACCGGTTGTGTTACACGGTCCGTTAGGAACTGGCTTACATCCGCTCTCCAGTGTTCCACTGATTGTAAGCTGACCTGGGTTGATCGCGTCCCAACCGATCGACGCCGCCGATCCGTATTGAACCCACACCTCCCACACACAATCCTCGAACGACGGGCGTCCACAGACTTCGTTTTCTTCCGGCTCCTCGAAGTTGAAGTCCGGGTTGTTGGACGCGACCTCGTCGGCACGAGTAGCCTGCCCTTGGAAGTCAATGAACTCGATGCGATCGAAGATCGGCTCCAGTGCGTCGAACAACTCTGGATCGTTCAAGTCCTGACACACCGTGGTTGGGAACACGTCGTCCAAGTCCGTTGGGAAACGGTCACCAGCTGTCACAGACACTTGAGGCGTATCATCGTTGGTGTCGATGTACAACGGGTGTCCTGGCGGCGGTGATACTTGAAGCAGAGGCGACTCGATGTCAAAGTTGTCGTCGGGGTATGGCTCCACTGGTTGTGCAGCTGGCCATGCCCACAAGTATTCCTCAGTTGTCCCAGACAGGATAGGTGTCCAACAGTCGAACGTGATTGTCCCTTGGGTAGGTTCAACACGCATCGACTCGATGATGACTTTGATATTTGGGAACGTCGGGTTAATGTTCAGCTGGATGCAATCATACAGCTCAAGGTTCATATGTTCCAACGAGGTTTGGAATGACACACGCTTCCACGTGTTACTGTTGCGGATGCTCCAGTACGTAGCTGTCTTCAACGCTTGAGCTTCGTTGTTGATCGTTCGGTATGAGTGCTCTGTTCCAAAGTAGCCGTACTTCTCAACGTTACGTTGAACTGTGAACCGTCGCACCGGCTCAGAGGTGTCCAACATAGGAGCACCCCACGGTTGCCAGTTCGCGGTGATGTTTGTTTGTAGGTCTTCGGTTCGGCTCAACGACATTTTGAATGACCCAGCAACAATGTCCGCCGTGGTCATGGTTGCATCTGCATCCGGCTCCTTCGGCAGGTATGACAATCTCACAGTGTTGTCGGTGATGAACAACGCACAACGAGCCTCGAACGCAATCTGACCCAAGACACTAATCACATTATCTTTTGTGTTGTGGTAGTAGTTGCATGGGTACTTGGTCAGTAGACTCTTGACCGCCGCGAAGTTCGTAGCGTCAATCTCGAAGCTCGTGTACGTCTCAACGATCCATTGGATAACATCGACCGGGTTTGGTCCGATGTCACTCTCGAACGTCACATACAGCTCATCATCCCACTTCTCGTCCGGGTAGGAGCTGAGTGGACGGTCCAACCAGATTTCGGTTGCAGTCAAATCCCCGTAGTTGGTTTCCACGACTTCGTAGTATTCACCAGGGAGTTCTGACAACTGCCGCGTGTCTCCAAGCGTACGGTACGCAGCAACGCTCACCACTGTACCAGGGATAAGTGAGACGATGTGAACCTCGGTCGAAGACTCATCAAGGAAGACCTCTGACCCAGCTGGCAACCATTTGAACTCACTGTCCGCCAAGTTGTCCAACAGTCTCCACGCCTCACCAGCTCCGCCAATAGCTTGCAAGGTGTAGGTCTGAGTAGCCTGTTCACATGCTGCCAAGCTACCAGGGTCTTCCTCAGTTGACTCCCGGTAACCAGAGTAGTACGGACCAACAGATCGACAATCAACGTTATCGGTTGGTGTGTCAAGTCGGTTGGTAGAGAGGATCGTGAACAACTCCCCGGTGAAGATACCGGTGTAGATAACGTCGTCGATCCGAATCTGTGTCTCACGGTTTTGTGGGAACTCATCGCCACCTAGGATAAGCAGCTGGTCCTGCACGTACACAAGTTGGTTCGCACGATCACGCAACAACTGACATAGCGTTTGAAACTTCGCACGTTCACACTCACGGTCACGCACGAGGTTACACCCGTTCTCCGGGTTTGCTAGACCAGTACCACCACTCTGCCCGGCTCCGTTAACAGGGTTAGCCAGTCGAGTACCAAAGAATGTGTCTGGTCCGTTAGCGAATGGTAGGTCCGTACCAGGAACGTTGTTCGCGTTCCACGTGTTTGTGGCCAGCGTAACGTTCTCCTCGTTCGATGGTTGAGCACCTTCGCATAGAGGGTCTTCAATCAGCGGGCACTTGATTTGACGTGCTTGGCAAATCTTGGCGTCGAGCGTTGGGTCCAACACACCTTGTCCGAGACGCAGCAATCCCTTGACCCCGTTGCGAATTCGGATCGCAGGGTACATACAAGTCTCACCGAACCGGAAAGGCCAAGGTGTTGTGCGTTCGCTTTCGTCGACCTTCTCAATCAATCCATCTTCGACCGCGAAGCCGAACAACCGACCTTCGATCTTGTTGAGGATTGAGAAACGCAGCGTGCGTGCTCGTTCGTCCCAGATCATCTGACTGTTGATCTCTCCCTGAATCAACGGTACCATTTGGGACACAGCAATGTCTGAACCATCGTCGTCAACGAATCCAAGGTAGACGTTGGCCGGACGTTTGTGGATGTCGATCGAGTCGAGCACTTGACGCATGTAGCCATCGCTATCCGACAACGTGACTGTCACGGACTGTGATGCACCATTGTTGGTGATGCTGGTCGTTGTTTCGAGCCCGGTAAGCTCCAACAGTGTTTGTTGGGCTCCGGTGTACGGTGTGGAACTGTAGAAGACCTCCAGGTTGTCTCTCCACTTCACACCAATGATGATGATAGGAGTCAACCCGGTCTTCTTCGCCAGAAGCCGTCGCACAGGTTCGCTAAATGTTCTTGCCATCAGCCTCCACCGACTGTATCGCGTGTTCTTGGATTGTCTTCCCTGAGTTCAAGTGTCACTCCATAGGCTTCGTCTCCAGGCCAGCCACCGGCTCGCCCGTTTCCGCCGAATTCGATAGGCGTAGCAGACACGCGTCCGACGATTGATCGTCCTCGCCATGTTGCACGCATAAGGTTCCCACGGTACCGTCGCATAAAGTCAGCGAACTCCTCCATCTTGTCTCGTGAGATGACGAAGTCCCAACGGTGAATTTTCTTGCCATCGCCACGAGTGACGAACGTTCGCTTTGACCCATCCATCATACGAAGGACAGTCACGCTCGCGTTCAACCCTTGGTTGTTACCAATTCTAGGTCGAGGCAAGATCATTGTGGAAGCTAGTGCAGGGTAGGGTGCTTCCAATCTGAAATTTTCATTCGATGCCATTACGGAGTCTCCACCACTTCGGATACACCGTCACTCACGATGCTAACGTCTGACAGTTCTTCATCGTAGTGTCGGTTGGCTCGGCTCTCAAGTCCCAAGTCATCCGAACCGCTACGTGTCCAGATACTACCGGCCCGGCTCAAGTCTTCCGCGAGACCAAGTCGATCGTAGTACAACTCACCATCAACAGCTTCACCGGTTGTCTCAAACACGATGGTCCAGTAACCTTCACTGTCTTCGGTGTAGATTTCCCCGGGGTTAGTAATGATGACGATCCATGAGACCCCCTTCCAATCTTTCAAGACAACCTCGCGTCCTAGGTTGTCAATCAAGAAAGTTTGGAGGGTCTCTAGGTCGGCACGCTTCGTTGCAACGATCGTGTAAATTTGAGATTGATCTTCGACCCAATCGTCGTCAGTGAAGATGTCGGGAGAACCATCGAGGAAATCGCGGTTGACTCGGTTGTAGTTGTACCGTCGTCGGTCATCCGTCTCGGGGTTACGAAGTTGGAACGTGGTACCATTGTCGATCGAGTACAGTGCGAACTGGCTCTTGTAGTTTAGCTTCGCGGCGAGAGGCTCGACACCACCCTCGCCGTGGAAGGTGTTGAACGTGTAGCGGGCACACGGAGATTCAATGTAGAACGTCAACGCCTGTCTCACAACATTGTCTTGGTTGACTGGCTGGTTCAAGATCAAATCGTTGTCAGCTGTTTGTACCAGATTCAAATCATCGAAGACATCAATACCATAACCCCATTCAACAGTTTGGATGAGGTTCAGGTCACTCGACGGTGTGAACGAACGGAAGGCAATGCTTGATAGGCTCAAACCTTGGTTGATACTAAATGTACGGGCGATCCCAGCATCGCTCACAAGGTTCAGTTCATCTGTGATGTCAAAGGTCCGAACCTTATACCCATATTCGACAGTGTCGAACAAGATGTTGTTGTGCGTGAAGTTACGCACGATCGGGAAGATAGCGTCTGTCTCTTGTGTCAGAGCCAACTCTTGATCGACCGATTCGTAACCAAACACCTTCACCGTCTGGACGAGTCCCAGGTCGTCCGTCAGTTGAATTGTTCCGCTCGGCAATGCAAAGGCATCAGCGTTCTCAACGAAAACAAGTTCATCCGAAACCACACGCCGAACACCATCGCTGGCTTCGTCTACGAGCCCCAACGCGTGCTCGACGGAGAAGTTAAGCTGCGAGGCGGTGATTAGGAGTTGAACGGTGTATTGGTACGAACGAATCGTCATTACTCAGTCATCCTTTGAGTGGCTTCGATCGCATTGAAGTTCGTTTCGGTCCACGGATTATCACTTGGGTCCACTTCAAAGAACACCTGCCGACCGACATCTGTGCCGGTGCCAATGACACCCATGCTTTGTTCGTCGGCTGTTCCATCATCGAACCCAATGTGGAGAGTTGGTGTTCCATCCACAGCTACACACGCAACATCAATACGTGCTCCGTGGATAGTGTCGATCGCAGGTGACACGTCAGCGGTCAACCCGTAGTGGTCATCGTTGCCCGTCGCAGTCGCATCAACGTAGTCACCGGTTCCCCAGTTCGTATCGTTAATCATCTCGAAGTTATCCGAACCGGTGCTTGGTGTCCAGTCGTTCGGCACATCATCACTGCTAGGTCGATACGCCATCACGCGACAAGACCCAAGCGGAGCGGTGTGAGTTACACCGTCGATCTCCATCTCGTACACGTCGTCGATCGCGAAGAACTCTCCGTTGTCGGATTGGTTACCTCCAGACGTAGCAACACCAATCCGCATACCCCACGTCTCAAAGAACGTAAAGCCAGCCAAGTCGATGTTACTCTCGTCGATCACAAGAGTACCATCCACGTAGACCTTACAGAACGGACTGTTACCGATGGTCGTCTGCTTCCACTCGACTTCGATGTAGTGCCACGTACCTTGACTCAACGCATCACTGGCAGTGTACGTGTTCGCATCGTTATCGACCAACGTCAAGTCAACACCGTTCGCGTCAATCCTCAAAGAGAATGCAGCCGATGAAGATCCGTTCATTGGTTGAAAGATAGTTGTTGTAATCGTAGACGCTGGCGTAATCGCCGCGTTGTAGAAACGAAAACCCACGCAGAGTGTCGGGACACTTGCGTTGGTAGGTACCTTGTAATCAGCGTGACGCCCGGTACCATCAGGGTGCTCATAGATGACCCACTCACCACGAGCCGACTGCGTCAGAGGAAACTCCAACGCAAGACCCTCGGCTTGGAAGTCATCAATTAGCGAGACGTTACCGCCAGAGTGTCCACCTGAAATTTCGGCGAACTGCGTCCGGTTGGTGTTGTTGATACGGGTCTCGACATTCGCACCCGTATCAGCTTTGTTGCCGTACGCCTCAAAGCCGTCGCAATGAAAAACAGTCATGGCTTTCTCCCATCATGATTTAGGGATTAGCCAGAGACGGTGTAGGTCACCTTCAAGGTGTCGCCGTTGGTGACCGTCGCGTTCGAGCTGAATGCAGCGGTGCTCCAAAGGGTACCGGTGCTTCCCGACTTGGTGTTGACCGAAGTGACGAAGATACCCTTGATGGTCGCCGAAGCGTTCATCGAAAAGTCGACGGTCGTCGAGTTGGTCACCGAACGAGTAGCCGCAGCACCGGCGGTCCACTCAGGTCGAGTGCCTTCGGTGTACACGGTGGACTCAGTCCAACCACTGTGGGACGCCATTGTGTCGGCGTTGTCGAACGCGGTGAAACCGCTGTTGTCGACCAAGCCCATGTACCAAGTCGAGACCTGGGAGCCGCCGTTGAAGCCTGCGTCCAGAAGGTACTCGATACCTTCGTCCACGATGCCGTTCGGAAACTCCTCGGTCCACTTCTTGTTTCCGTCCTTGTCGAAACATTCGACAACGAATCGGCCTCGGGCCTTCAAATCGTTCTCGACCTGTTGTCGCTTCATTTTTGTACTCATAGCTTAAACGTTCTCCGTCTGAGTTCGCGTTGGATAGATTGCCCGACCTCACGTGCGGTCTGTGTGGGCACCTGGGATGGATTGTTGATGTTGATGTCACCAACGTTAATTGTCGTCCCACCGGAGTCGGACGACGACGCTCCTCCGCCTTGGCCGTTGATAGCCTGTAGCTCGGAGAAGAAGTTTCGGGATGAGCGAGGGTTCACCACGAACTCCTCGGGAGCCAGCATAGCCGAGATTGTATCTTGACCACGGCTGTCACCACCTGCTGCTCTATATTTAACTTGTCCGCCAGAGTAGGCAAATTGCCCGGCTCCAGCAGAAAGTGCGTTAGCGGCCTCTTGTGCGGCCCGGATCGCGGCTTCCGCCATATTGTTGAAAGACCCGGCAGCGGAGTCGGCAGATGAGGCAAGGGAATTCGTGGTGGAGTCCAAAGTCCCAACCGCTCCATTTGCCTGACCCGCCGCCGGGGTGATTTGTGCAGTGCTTACAGCCGTTCTGGCAGCATTGACTGATGCTGTCTCAAGTTTGGTGCTCAGATTCTCAATGGGTTGAGCGTCGACTTCTGGAGAAATCTCCGTCTTGTCGATTGCCTCGGCCTCAGCACGAAACTCTTTCGCCTCCTCTAGCAACTCTGGGTTAAATTCACCCTGGGTCGCCAGGAGTTGTTGCTGTGCGATCAACTTCTCTCCAGTCAAGCTGATCTGCTGTTGAATTTCGTTGTACCGTTGGAGAGGAATGTTGTTCTTGATGTTCTGTTCATTCAACAACGCCGACTGACGGCTCAACTCTTGGAGCTGCGTGATACCTTCCTCGTAGGTGAGGTCTCTGTCAATCGCCTCACCGATCGCGGTCACGTCTGCGAGGATCTTATCAGTGACAGCTTGATCCCCAGGTTGTTGTGTTGTGAACAACTTGTCAAGGATGCTTGGATAGTTTCGATCCGCCGCCGCTTGGACTTTCTCGGTCAAGGTGCTAAAGGCGAACTCACTCTCCTCGATCTTGTTCTTCAACGTCTCTTGTTGAATGATGATCTCGTTCAGACCACGTACGAACTGATCGGTCGCCTCTGGAGTTGCACCAGCGGACGAGGTAGCATCTTGTTGAAGCTGCTGAATTTCAGGCGACTCAGCAGCGGCTCCCTGGTCCAACAATTCCACGGAAGCAGTGAAGTCGGTGTTGGCGATCTCTTGTCGCAAGTTCTCGACGTTCAACGACCAGTCAACGGTGATGTTCTCTAGTGAGGTCTCGAAGTTCTCAGTCAGCTGATTGATTTCATTTTCCAACGCAAGCACGTCGAAGATTTCGGCCCCGGCTGCGTTTTTGAACTTATCTTTCAAAGACGCCCTCAGCTCGTCGATTTTCTTTTGTTCGTCCGGAGAGACAACGCCATCCTTACGAGCTTCTGCCATCTCTTTGCGTAGAGCTTCCGCACCCTCTTTGACAGTGTCAAACAGGTTCACGGCTTCGCGGAGACCACTTTGTAGGTCTTCGCCAACGGCTTCGTTCAAGTTGTTTCGGATTTGGACTGCGAGGTCAAGTTCAAGTTCGAGAGCATCTGCTCGTAGCTTCGATCCCTTTTGGAACCGCTCATCGACCTTCGCACGCCGTTCTGCTTCGTCCGCCGCCTTGGTGTACTGTTGTGCCAGCTCCACAACGGCTTCCGCTTCCTCTTGCGTGATCTTACCAGCGGCCAAGTCGTTGATAGCTTTACGAGCATTGAACTGGGCTTCAACAGCACGTTGTTGTTGTCTCAACAGTTGAGTAGCTTCTGGCAACCCTTTGAGTGATTCTTGGAAGTTGAACTCCGCAATCTCTTGCTGAATCTCAGCAACGGAATCGTTCGCCTCCTCAAATTCTTGTTGGATGTTCTTGATCTTCGCTTCGGCCTTGCCCAGAACGCTGTCGATCCCACTCGCGAAACGAGTGAAGGCTCGGGCGAAGTTGTCTTCGATAGCTTCCGCCGCCTCGTTCGATGCGTCAACCATTTCTTTGAATGCTTTTTCTGACGCCTTGTCAACTCCAAGCAGTCCGTCCTCGACCTTTTCAAGTTCCTCTCTAAGAGTCTCGATCTCTGTAACGTTTTCCTCTTTGATGATCTCCAAGGTGTATTCTCGGCTGGAGATGCGGAATAGATCGCCCTCCAACTCACGAACACGACCTTGGTATTCGATCAAAGGTTGAACAACGTTTCTACCGATCCACACACCGATCAATGCAGAGGCAACAATTGTACCAACAACAGCAAGACCTGGGCCGAGTGCAACAATGCCAGCAAGGCTGGCAGCGTACACACCAGCAGCAGCAGCGGCACCTCCAAGAGCTACACGTGCAGTCTCAACGTTGGGAATAAGCTCAATGAAGAAATCTTGCAGGACGTTCTTAATCTGCAAGGTGTCTTTACCGATGTCAGCAATAAGACGACTGAACTCCGCCGCATTTTCCTGTGCTGCAAATGCGTCGGTGTCCTTCACCAACTTCAACGCCTCAGCCAACTGCTCGGCGGACCCGGCGGAGGCTTCTAGCACACGGTCGAACTCGAACTCTCCGTCCCGGTCCAACAACGCGGCAACACCTCCCAATTGGGCACGGATAGTGTTGAAGGCTTTAGCGAATCGCTCGGGGTCTCTGTCCAACGCAGTGAAGATCGCGTCGATGACCTCACGGAAGTTCAGACCTTGCTTGATAAGGTCCGTGAACCCGTCGACTTCCAGCTTGTTGAACGCTGCTTTCAGTTCGTCTGTAGGCTTGGTCATCTTGACCAAGACGTTACGCAACTGAGTCATCGACTTGGTAGCGTCAACACCGGCCAACGTACCGGTGGCGATCGCCGCGAACACTTGCTCGATCGGCAGTTCCAATTGTGCAGCGAGGTTCGTAACCGTACCAAGGTTACCGTTGAAGTCTTCCAACACAATAATACCAGAGTCGATCGCCGAGAAGATTTTACCTGTAGTCTCGGTCGCTTTTTCTAGGCTTTGGTCATACGCTTTAATGATTGGCGTCAACGTGTTCACAGCTGACGTGAAGTCACTCTGGGTAACGATAGCCAAGTCGGAGATCGCACCACCAAGCAACTTGACTGTTTCTTCGGTCGTACCAATGTCGTTCTGGAACGCTTCGAGAGCAGCAGAGGCTACCTCATTTACATCGCGTCCAGCGGCGACCGCAATTTCCTTGAGCTGAGTCTCAAGGCTAGATAGATCAATACCATCGGTGATACCTGCAATACGTGCAAGCGTGATCTCGAACTCCGCCGCCGCATCGGAAGCCTCGAAGAATAGGTCACGCAGCTCGTTGATACCACGGATGATAAGTTGGGTCTGGACAATACGACCGACAGCTTGCCAAGACAACCCCACCTTGTCGATCTCGCCTTTGGTCTTTTTCAGACCATCGCTGGCTTTGCGTGTGGTTTCGGCGACCTGATCTCCGTACGCCTTAGCACCTTTGACCGCTCCTGTGAATGGGTCAACCCCACTTACACCTTTCGCCGTTGTCACGAACTGCGAAACCGAAGCTGCGGCTTTGTCCGTGCTTGCCACGAACGCTTGCATAGCAGCGACAGCTTGGTCGGTGTTCAGCGAAAAGGTTTGTACTTGGTCAGCCATTATCGACTTTGAATCTCAATGCGAGGCAACGTGATGTTTTCCACGAAGGACTCCGCCGCTTGATTAGCGGCGTCACGAAAGTTGTACGGAGTGGGCTCAATAAGACCCCACCTAACACCTGCCTCCCCAACAGCCACGCTCTGCGTTTCGTTGGCGGCAAGGTAACGAAGATTGTTCTCGTAGTAGAATCTCCACGAGGCTTTTCCAATGCGTTCAATTCCACCTCGGCTGTTCATACGCCCAAGTGCAATACGGTCAGGGGCGTTCGCAGCGACGTTGATTTCCACAGTCTCACCTACAGCATCGGCGAGCTGTTCAAAGGTAGCACGAGAAGCACCGGACCAGTCAGGCACATTTTGAACTGCCTCTCGCAACCAAACCCGGGCAGCTTGCTCAGTTGCAAGTTGCATCTTTGCGTCGAGACTTCCAAGCCACGCACGGAAGTTGACCGTGATGCCTCTAAAGTTGCCCGGGTTGAATTTGAACAGTCCCATTAACGTCTACCTTTACGTCCCTTTGATGAGGAAGCGGTTTTCTTTGGCTCAGGATTTTCATCGTGCGTACGCACTTGGTGGTACGCAAGAACCATAGCCTGAGTCTTTACGGAACACTCGTCCCAAGAGTCCTTTACTCCTGGGGGTCGGATTCCGAGTCGCTCGCAGGCTCCCCAGATGGCGTATTCGGCTGTTCTGTGTCTTGGCCAGAGGATCTTGCCTGCTCCACCGTCTGACCAAGTAGAAAAGCATCTCGGGCTTCCTTCAACTTGGCTTCGTTCAGACTGTTTGCAGTCAACACACAGTTGATGATTCTCGTACACTCAGCGTCATTCAGTCCAGCCGCCTTCAACTCGTCAATCCATTTAGAGCAGGTTGAAGGGTCTTCCGGGTTTACTTGATCCCACTCGATCTCGGACGGGATCAAACTGTTGACCACCATGTACGCGAAACGGTGCTGACCCCACTTTGTCAGCTCCGCTTTGTACGCCGGGGAGTCGGGGTTGCCTTCGACTCCGCCTTTGACCACTCGCTGCGGCAATCTGGGACGAGGACACATATCCTCGTAATCCGTCATGTCTACACACTGGGCCTTGATTACGATATTAGGTCCAGCGGCTCTGGGAAGTACAAGAACCTCGTCAGAACTTGTTACAGGGATACCACCAATTTTCATATTTCACTCCACCGTGAAAATAGTAACAGGAAATTGGAACGGTAACACGTCGGGTGTTACCGTTCCGGAAAGATGTTACCGGGATCAGACAATGTCAGTCGCACGTGTGGTTACCACGTCCGTAACGTTGCACTGTCCGGAAACGCTGATCGCCGCGTCGGCAATCGAATACTCCAACGACTCCCAGCGGAAGTCGGGGAACAGGAAGTCTTGATCCTGGTCCGTTCCGCAAGGGACGTTGTGGATGACGTAGATGTCAACCGCGTACGGTTCACAAAGGTCATCCGAAGACGACACCCACTCGCTGGCTTCGCCAGTTCGCTTGAGAGCGTCGACCGGGGTGATGGCTTGGCCACTCTCGGTTGTGACGTACTCGAAGGTGAAAGCCATGTCAACTGAGACCGGCACGTCTTCGCCTTGACGCACAGTGTCAAGTTGGTCACGGTCCAAGTCATACTCGAAGTTGCGAGCTTCGGTCCAACTCAAGTCGCCGTCACCGATCTTGATCTCGATGCGTTGAGGATAGAAAGTGATCGCCTCGGCAGCACCAGACGCTCCGTTCTTGGCGGGCGTGAAGTCGATGCTGGTCGTCGGCGAAGTGGAAGCAGGCGTACGACCGGTGACCGTGTGGGTCGTGGTCAAGTCGCCTGCAAACTGGAAGCGAGCACCAACCGGCACCAGATCGGTGTCGTCGGTGTTCAGGACAATGGTGTCGATCGCACCTGTTGTCGCCAAGTCAGCTACAACGCCGTTGGTAGCCGCCGTCCCGCTGAGACCATCTTGGATGAAGATGGTTGTGTCACGAAGTTGAATACGTGCCATTAGGTAGTATCTCCTGAGAGGATGTGAAAGGTTAAGCTACGGATCAGGTGATGTTCGCAGCACGTGTGGTCACAACGTCGGTGACGTTGCATTGACCGCTGACACTGATCGCCGCGTCGGCAATCGAGTATTCCAGCGACTCCCAACGGAAGTCGGGGAACAAGAAGTCTTGGTCGAAGTCGGTACCGCAAGGCACGTTGTGGATGACGTAAACGTCAACCGCGTACGGCTCGCACAAGTCGCTTGAAGACGACACCCACTCGCTGGCTTCGCCAGTTCGCTTGAGAGCGTCGACCGGGGTGATGGCTTGGCCACTCTCGGTTGTGACGTACTCGAAGGTGAACGCCATGTCAACTGAGACCGGCACGTCTTCGCCTTGGCGAACGGTGTCGAGTTGATCGCGGTCGAGGTCGTACTCAAAGTTACGAGCCTCGGTCCAGCTCAAGTCGCCGTCACCGATCTTGATCTCGATGCGTTGCGGCAGGAAGTTGATGGTTCCATCCTCAGCCAAGATCGCGGTCGCCGCAGGCGTCCAGGTGATGTTGGTTGTGGTCCCCGAACCTGGAGTTCGAGCGGTCACGGTGTGAACGGTCGCGTCACCGGCGGTGAAGCGAGCACCAACCGGAACCTGATCGGTCACGTCGGTGTTCAGAGCTACGGCGTCGATATCAATGTCGACATCCGAGATAACGATGCCCGCCACGTCATTGACGAGGGCGGTACCAGACAGACCATCTTGAATGAAGATGGTGGTGTCACGAAGTTGGATTCTGGCCATGAGGTATTATCCCTTAACAGATAGAGAGTTCGTATTTTGCGATCACGGCACACTGCTTGACTTGCATGTCTTTATCCAGCATCCCGTAGTTGACAACCCGCACAAATTCCCGGCTGTTCCGATCTGGGATAAGAATGCCATAAGTGGTGGCAGGGTCTTCATCGCCGTGCCGGTTGATGGCGATGTTTCCAGAAAGTGTATTTGCGAGCGTACCAGCTTCGTTCAGAATCTTGTACGCGTTTTCATTGGTCGTGATGAGGTCGGTAATCATCAGCATGATTTCGATAACGACTCGATCCTCGCCGGTCCGGTTATTGAACCAAGGGCCGTTGACCCTCATGACCACGGAGTCCTGCTGGAAAACGCCCTCAGACTCCTCGTGGACCCCTTCAATATAAAATTGTACGCCTAGGTCCGTTTCTACGATCGGTTTTAGAAGAATTCCCAAGGAAGTCGTAATCCAGCGGGGTAGTCTAGGGTCCATTACGGTGTTCCTCCACTCAGGTCGGCCACGGAGCCTGTTGCCGGGCTGGTTTCCCCAGTATCCTCGGTCACGAACTTAGCCAGGGCCGATGTTTGGATATCGGTCACGTTGGCGTTCACGGCGGCGATTGGGATGTAAACCACTCCGGAGAAAATCATGTGTTCGGGCAAGTCGTCGGTCTCCACGAAGACTTGGATCAGGTCGGACGGGTCTGCTCCAGCCGGGACCGTGAAGTTGAAGGTCCAGACGGTGCCGGTACCGAACTGAGGGCTCAGGGAGCCAGTCAGGATGCCGTTGACATACAACCCGTGGATCGGGTTGGATTGGGCATCAGGGTACACGATCCGCATGTTGTATGTTTGACCGGGGATACAGACTTGTCCGTCCGTCGACCCAGCGAACGCTGCCGCTCCTCCGCCTCCGCCGCCACCAGTGGCTACGGTTTGCAGACCAGCCGAGTTGTTCGACCGGAGCGACACTTGGTTCAGGTTCATCACGTCAGCGATGTTATTGTTCGATCCTGTCAAGCTGACCGAGTATTGGCCGTCTTGAAACGTGACAGTGTAACCGTTGATGATCTCGAACGTACGAGCATAGGTCACACCAGACAACACAACTTCGGTGTTGTGCCGGTGAGTGTCCTCGAAGATGATACCTTCCTCGTCGTCCTCCAAGTCTTTCAAGTCAAGGCGGAACTGATCGGTATCCAACTCGTAAGCACTACCTCCAAGCGGAGTCAGGTACGTCGTCGGGATCGAAATAATCTTGGTTGCCCAGTCAATCGTAATCATCGGTGCCCCTGTGCCAGAGCCACGAGAAGCTGCTGCTTGATCGTTGTCAGTTCACGCTGCTGTTGAGATACGGTGGCTTGTAGGTGTTGGATCGTGGTCCCTTGTTCACTGATCCGCTTCTCAAGCTGTTTGTATCCTTCATGCAACGAGTAGACGTTTTTCTTGTTGATGATGATTTGGTCGTTGAGCGGGGTTTCTCTCTTACTCATCGAGCACCTGTTGAATGTTGAAGGACACTCCTAATGCTGAGATAGTACCCGTCCCGCCAGCAGCTTTGTAGTATGGAGGTGGCGGACTTGCATTTCTTACATTGTACGTGACATCCAATTCACCTTCGTAGGAGTGGACGTAGGTGTATGGGTCCGTATTAACTTGTACGTTGAGTAGCTCGTCACCGATTGTGACTGATCCGACCGTCTCCGCTGCTTCGATGTATAGTCGGCTCCCGCTCACAATACCGTTGAAGACAACGTTGACCGAAGCCTGTACGGTGGTGTTCGTGGTTGTGTTTACTGTGATACCGGTCGATCCGTTCAATGATGCAATCAACACGTCATGCCCAGTGTTGTTATCAACGAACGCGTTTGCAGTGTCATTTGCCCCATAGCTCACCGCGACGATGTTATCGAAGTCAGTGGTACTTGGGTCAGTAGGGGCGGATGCCATGTCGATCCCGTGCCCGGTGCCATCCGAGAAGAATCGACAGTCAACCATGTCCGTGCTGGTAGTCCACAGGTAGGCTCCATCTGCGTCTGTCGTGTTATAGAAGTCGCAGTCGGAGATAACACACCCGGTGTCTGAGATTTGTCCACAGTTGAAGAACGAGGTGAAGCTACAAGTGTTACCAGTGCCTCCCAGTTCAATCGCAACAGTATCGTCAAATCCGTAGACTAGACAAGTGTCCAAGTTGAAATCACCAGCACTTGAAAAATCAAGCGACCTTGGCTTCGATGTTGTTACTCCCGGGGTAGCCCAAGCAAGTAACAACATACGAGTGAAGTTGATCGAGTCGGCATCCGAACTTGTGATACCTTGTGCAGACAACGCGGAGTCTGTGTTCGTACCATCATAGTATGTTGGGTCTCTGAATACCAAACGCTCCCCAGTGCTGATGAAGCCAGAGGCGTCAGGTGTCAGGATAAGCGGAGCGTTTGAGCGGGTGAATCCAGCGATGGTCTCGAACACGCCTTTGAGAGCTGGTGCTGGAGAAGTCGCGTCATCCCACGCTTGTAGGTCGGCTACCAAGGCGGTAGAGTTTCCACTGATAGTCAAACCTGCATCGGGCCAACGACTAATCATGTCAATGTAACAGTTAGGGTCACCGCCACCCACACCAGCGGTCATGTCCCAGACGATTCCGATGTATCTCGCAGCTGTTAGTGTCGCGGCTGTTCCGCTGTTACTTGTCGGGGTCTTGGACATAGAGACCGTCGATACTTTCCATCCACCGGCGTATGTATCACTACCATCAATCGCCCAATCACTATAGTTCCCGCTGGTGTCTTGAACTCTCAACACCACCCCTGAGTTCGCAAGAGTATCTAGCAAACCAATACCACCGGTAACGAGCCAGCGGACAGCAACCACATCTCCGGAGATGTCTGTTCCAGACGCTCCTAGATCGAATGCGAATCCTTTGATACCGTTTGAGACTTTACGAGCACGTGAACCTGTGGAAGACAGGAAAACGTCAGTGTTAGCACCGCTACCTCCACCGCCACCGTAGTCTAACCACGTTCCACCTCCGGTAGCCGTGTCGTTTGTGTAACCGGATACAGTAATTGCCATTATTCATCTGCCACTTGCTGGATAAAGAACGTCACCCCTGTGGCACCGATCGTACCGCTGCCTTCCACTGGTTTGTAGAGCGGAGCAGTGGTACCTCTGCGAACGTTGTATGTAATATCCAGGTCACCCTCGTAAGAGTGGACGTAGGTGTAAGGATCAGTGGTGACTGAAACATTCTCTAGCTCGTCACCAACGGTAACTGTCCCAACCGTTTCCGCTGCTTCGATATACAACCGGCTTCCGCTCACGATACCGTTGAAGGTAACATTTACAGACGTTTGCACCGCAGTGTTTGTGGTTGTGTTTACCGTGATACCTGATGATCCATTCAATGCGGCAATGAGAACATCGTGTCCCGTGTTGTTATCGACGAATGCGTTTGCAGTGTCGTTTGCTCCGAAACTCACAGCGACGATATTATCAAAGTTTGTGGTGGTAGGGTCTGTCGGAGCAGACGCAATGTCAATCCCGTGTCCGGTGCCATCCGAGAAGAATCGACAGTCAGCCATGTCCGTACTGGTGGTCCACTGGTATGCACCGTCAGCGTCCGTCGTGTTCCTGAATGTACAGCCACGGATTTCAGCACCAGTATCTTGAACCTGTCCGCACTCTACAAAAGATGTGAACGAGATAGTGTTGGTCGCTGCTCCGAGTTGCACACCATTCGTACCGTTGAAACCAATGATTTGACAGGTGTCGAGCGTCAGGTCACTCGCGGTCGAGAAGTCCCAAATCCGCCCAGCAGGGGAAGCCGTAATGTCAGGGTCCGATTCGGCCAAGACGTACAAACGAGTGAAAGAGATCGGGTCTGTCTCAGAGGCCCCACTTTCAAACCCAATTTCAGGTACGGCAGAACGGACATTCGTACCATCGTCGTAAACGAGATCGCGGAATACAACCCGTTCATCGGTCGAGTAGAACCCTCCAGAGCCAGGAGACAAAACGAACTTCGGAATACAAGTCGTGACACCGTCGACGGTTGTTACCAATCCTTTCAGTGGCCACGCACCGGAACTATCCTCCGACCAGAATTCAAGGTGTTCAATAAACTGGTTGTTTGTTGGAGGTGTCGGTCCAAGAGTGTCTCCAGTTACAACAATCCCTGTGTTCGGCCAGTATGCCAACCGGTCAACATAGCAGTTAGGGTCACCACCACCCACACCGGCGGTCATGTCCCAGACCATCCCAACAGCATACACAGCTGTTAGGTCAGCCGCCGTGCCGTTGTTCGCACTTTCGGGCAAGTCCAAATCAACGATTGCGTTTCGCCATCCTCCGGTATATGTGTCACTTCCATCAACGTACCAATCGCTGATATTACCAGATGTATCTTCGACACGAATGGCAACTCCTCCGTTGGCACGGGTGTTCAGAAGGTTAACACCGGCTGTGACCAGCCATAGCTGTTGAACGACACGTCCGGTCCAATCTTCACCGCCGCCTCCACCAGCTACCTTCCCAAATCCCTTGATGCCATTAGACACCTTACGAGCACGGCTCGAACCGTAGACGAAAATGTCGGAGTTAGCAGCACTACCACCACCGGCACCCCAGTCTTGCCAAGTACCGCCCCCACCAACACCCCAAACGGTATTGTAGTTCGCACTGCTGATTGAAAGCGTCATAGGGTAACTCCACGATTACCGGCCCGAAGTCTAATAGAGATGTCTGCTCACATCTATGCACTGAGTGCATAGATGTGTGTGGCTTTAGACATCACGCATCCGTTGTACGGATCGCGGTTGACGATCCTCCAGCGGAGCCGAGTGTACCAGTCGTCTCGAATGTCTTGATCGGTGTCACTCCACCGTCGCGAACGCGGATGAACAACGCTCGGTCAGACGAGTAAACGCTCGTGAACGACTCGGAAGCCGCAGCGGCCAACTTGTCGATGTAGCTGATGAACACGTTGTTACCCAACGTTGCGTTATCAGTCGAGAAGTCGGTCGAAGTAACGGTGAACGTGTCACCGGTGTAGTTCGAGTACGCAATCCGCTCGTAGATTCCGCTGTCACGTTCCACACGGATTGTTCCGCTTGGCTTCGGTGTGTCAGACGGGATCGTTGTGTTGATCTGGATGGTCGTCTGTGTCGCACTGGTGTACGTCGCAGCAGTTGTGAACTGACCAAGCTGCAACAGACCACCGGACTCAGGTCCAACCAGCACACGGTCTTCGCCGCTTTCCAAACCAGACACCGTGAAGGTCACGTTGTTCGGCGGAACCCGAAGCGTGTTGTCCAGGTCGAAGAACTGGTCGCTCGCGGTCGTGTCCGTAGGATCGACAGCAATTCCGTACGCACCGATGATAGCGGAACCGGTTGAGGTTCCGATGAACTCCGGGCTGATGGTACGGCTGGTGATGGTCACGTTAACGTCGCACGAGGTCTCGGTGGAGTCCGGGGTACCTTGGTAGATCACATCGCTGTCGAGCGGAGCAACACCAGTCTTCAACTGGAGGAACAGTCGACCAGTGGTTCCATCGTCGTCGACAGCCAACAGTTGTCCCGTTCCGCCGATGACTCCGTTGCCTTCGACGCTCAGGTCGTTGACCAATGCGGTCATGTCTCCACCATCCAACTGAGCGATCGCTTCGCCGTCGCTGATAGTTGCACCACCCTCGACAGCCACGACCATTGTTCCGGTGGTTCCGTTGTCCCAGACGGCAAGCAGCTTGCCAACTGCGGTACCAATCGACAGGTACTCGCCAACGGTCCAAGAGGAGGCACCAGTCTCGGTGTCGTAGTCGAACTTGGTTCCCCAGTAGACTTCCGCCGACTCGGTGAAAGGTCCATTCAATTCGTTGTCGTACGTGATGTCGTGGGTGATTCCACGGAACAGCTCACCATTCAAACCGTACAAGGTCTCAGCGGTTGCACGGCGTTGAACCCACTTGGTGTACTCATACAGATCGTTGACCGTTGGCGAGGCAGGAGTTGATCCTCCGCCGGTGATGGTCCACTGTGCGTAGTACGGCTCAGTGACCGCATCGCCAGTGATGTCAAGTTGTTGGTACCCTTCGGTGTTCGTGAATTGATCCCACGTCGCGATGGTACCTGCAACGGTGTCGTTGTTCAAGTCATTCGACGTGAAGATAGCCGCCGTGCTGTTACCAAGGCCAAGGGTCGCCGAGAACTCGGAGTAGGTATCACCTAGTTCGCGAGCCTGCACAAGAATTCGCTGACCGTCGATGTCCGCACCGGCTTCACGTGTCCGCACGCAGAGACGAAGCAGAATGTTCGCACCGGCGTCCGCGTTCAATCCCGAACCCCAGTAGTTGGTTAGCAACGCACCATCCTGCACGATCTGCAAGTTGGTCCCAGCTTCGACCGCACCCACGACCACGAGACCGGAGAAAACGTCGTCCCCACCATTCTGCCGGATAGAACCGTTGTACAGGTGCTCCGCCTCTGTGTCGGTGATGTTGTACCCGTTGATGAGCGTGATAATGTTGTCCGTAGAACGATCAGACGGTGTCAGAACAGAGATGTCCATCAAGTCGTCACCAGACGCGACAGCATCGTCCGCCAAGTCTTGCAACCAGCGGTGCAATTGAAGCACGGTGTAGGTCGCGGATGTACCGGTCCAGCGGATGTCGCCGTTTGCCGCTACGGAGAAGTCGTCGCCAATAGCCATAGATTATTCGTCCTCTGTTTAGACGCCAAAAAGAAGTTGTCCGCCGCCGAGTGCCTCGAAGACAATCAGACCAGCCAAAATTGTTGGAGTGATGGTTCCACTGGCAATATCGCCGAGACCAGTTGTGTCTCCGATGATAGCAGTGATACCGCTTTCCGTTCCGCGTGTTCGTTTTGCGGTGAACACCCAACCGCCGTCCATAGTTTGTACTTCCACAATTTGGAAGTTTCCACCTTTGAAGTTGATCCACTGATACGGTGTGATCTCTCCCCAATCACGAAGATCGGTTTTGAGCACCATGAACATTGTAGACTCAACATCTTGTCCGGCCCCACCTTGCCACGCGAACGGGCGAAGGCTCTGCATCATCGACGCGGTGAACATCACCTGACGTTGCATCTGCACAGGAATCTGGACGCAGTTTCGGATGGTCGCACTCGAAACTGTTTTTGTTTTCTGACCGGTCACAAGGTCCGTGTCGTTGGAGTCCAACCTGTTGATCGTTGCACGTGAGCCGTAGCGACGTGACATCGAGTAGAACGCGTTGCGTAGCGTTCTCGATAGGTTGGCGTTGTTATCCATTGAGACTTTGTTTCCGGATGATATCTTTCAATTCCCGAATATCCTCTCTGATGCCTTTCAACATTTCAAAGATCACGGGAGAATCAGATTTGTCGGTAATCAATTCCTTGACTTCGATACGCGTCGGTCGTGCGTAGACTTCCTTGACTGCCCATGCGTTGAATGCAATAGCAGCACCGAGTAGTGTTGTGAGAACACCGGTCGCCATCTTGCTAGGCAACCTGATCTCTTTGTCTCCGAAGACCATGTCATTACGTCCGTGGGTAGAGTGCCAAAATCTCGGCATAAGTTTCGGGGCGACCATCCTCACCGGCAGCTTGTGCCGCCATGTCGAGGATCAGTTGTCGTTTTCGTGCCCGACCATTCGAGGCCGGACGTGTGTACGAGGCGGGAAGTCCGCTCGGTTGCAAGTCGCCGCCGATCGCATTGATAGCTCGCAGCACTTGCATTGAGGGGCGATCACCTTGCCCTGGTGTCACGTAGAACGGTTCCGGGCTGAGTGTCCAGCCTTGTGCTTCCACGGTGATGATGATCGGGATGTTGTCGAGTACGCTCGAACCACCGCTGCTTGCGATCAGATCGAACTTTGTATCTTGGATTCCTCCTGCGATGTCAGCGGTGACCAAAAGGTCACCGTTGAAGTAGCCGGGGATGTATCCGTTCAGTGCGGAGTCAATAACTCCCTGCACAACGGTGTCGTCACCGGAGAAGTCGGCGTCAACCCATCCAGTTGTTGCGGAGTAACCGGCCAACGATCCGAAGAACGTTAGGTGCATACGCCACTGGTCGGAATCGCCCGCACCAGTTTGCAACGGGATTCGGAAGTGGCAGTTCGCAGCAGAGTGTGCTGCATCCAGTGGCGGGTCGTTCTGGTCGCGGAGTCTCTTGAGAGTCTGTGCCGAGACGCGGTCGAGTGCCGCACGAGGTGGTGGACCGACAGTTTTCATCGAGTCCAGAATGTCTTGGAAGATTCCCATGTCCGCTCCAAAGGGAAAAGAAAAGCAGGACGGGCGAAGATAGCCCGCCCTGCTTTTGGGATCAAAAGAGTCCAGCTAAATCAGCTGGAGGCGATTAGCCGTTGACGACGCAGGCAAGCCGCTCGTCGAGGATCGCGACACCGCAGAGCAAGTCGAAGGTCACGCGGGTACCTTGTGACTTCGAGTCGTACTGCATGGTCACTCGCATCGACAGTCCGTCGAAGTTGGCAACCGCACTGCGGGCACCCATCGAGCTGTCAACGCTCGCCAGAGGTCGGCTGACCAGGGCGATCGCGTCACGGTGGAACGCCAAGTTGCGGCTTCCAACCGGTCCAGGGTAGACCAGCTCGTTGTTGGCGATAGCCGAGTCAAGCGGACGATCCAAGAGCACTGCGTACTCGGTGGTCGTGGTCTTGGTGCGAGCGATCACAGTGTAGCTGTGGCTCGACACGCCAGTTCCCCAGGTCAGGATTTGACCAACTTGCGGTCCGTCGTTGGCTGGGAAGCCGTCGATCGAAATTTCCTTCGCGTAACCAGCGGCGAATGCACCGTTGGTGTCAGCGGCCTTGTGGACCGTCACAGCGGCACCACCGGCAACGTCGGCGGTCAGACCTTCGACGAGCGTGATGTCGGTGTCACCAGCTGAGTCGGCAGCCGATGCAATTCGGTGAGTGTAAGCCGATCCAGCGATGGTAACGTACTCGCCACCAGCCAGGGTAACGTCGGCGGAAGCAACGGTGGTCTCGATGACCGTGTCGCCAGCAACTTCGGCACCATCGGTAACACCAGTCGCGACTTCGGCGTCGTCGACCTTCACGTGACCAACGTTTTGGTCCATGAAGCTATCGAAGCCGTAGATGCGGCCAACGCTTGCTTCGCGGAGAGCGGTTCCCTCGTCACCACGCTTGTCGGCGTGAGTCACGATCTCGGCACCCAGAGCAGCTCGGTTGAAGCGGCTCGACATAACGAGGTAACGACCGGCCTTCGGGCACTTGTTGTCGTTCAGGGTCTCGTCGGCGTCCAAGCAGTATTCGTCGACGTTCAGCTCGGTGACTCCACCGGGCACACCAACTTGGTTGGTCAGAAGACGAGCAGCTTGCCCGGTCAGAACTTGGTCAACCTTCTCAGCCAGCTCACGAGCGGCAGGCTCGGCGTAACGCTCCAGCAAGTCGGCCAACGCTTGGGTTCGCTCGCGGTCCTTGATGACGTACGAAACGTGGAAGTGTTGGTCCAACGGCACAGGAATGTTGGGCGAGACAGCGTCTTGATCGGTCACGTCGTCCGCGTCCGTCTTACGCTTACCAGAGAAGTCAGCCGGTCGGCTGGTGTTCACGATGTCGCCTTCGGCGGCAACAAGGTTCGAGAAGTCACGGTGGACCAGTCGAGCCATGATCGTGTTGGACATCAAGGTCATCAGAGCTTGGCGGCTCCAAACCTCGGGAATCAAAGCGTCGTTATCGTTTGCACGAGCGACGTACTGCGGAGCGGCCAGGACGTAGGCCAGGACTTGCATGAACATAGTGATATTTTCCCCTTATGGAAAACGGATAGAAAGGTTCAGTTCAAAGTGCCCGGCACACGCCGGTAGAAACCCGCTTACGCGGTGGTTCAGAACCGTTTACGTTCGAGACCCAATTTCTTTTGGATCGCGTCGTAGTTCGCGAAGTATTCCTCGTCGCTCATGTTCGCAAAGTCGAGATCGCCTTGTGCAACACCAGGATTTGAACCTTCACCGATTCCAGTAGCTACGCCGTTCTTGAAAAGGTTAGGATCACTAGCCTTCAAGTCCGCCACAGCGTCTTCGACTGACTTTTGGACAGTCTTGGGAGTGCCGTCGTCTCCCGTTACAGTTACCTCAACCACGGGCACTTGGTTACCGGTCTTGTTACCTTGTGCGTCCAACTCGTCGATCACCTTTGTGCGTGGTGAAAGGAACGGAATGAACTGTTGAGGGTTGAAAGCGTCATGCTTCTGAGCGGCTTCCAAGATCGCACGATCGCGGATGCCGGACTGAAACATATTTCGGAACTGATCGCGTTCTTGCGTCAGTGATTGGACCTCTTGCTGGTGCTTACTAGCTGCCAGCTTGGCTTCATGCTTGGCCTGTTCTTCCTTGGTTCGCAGAGCGGCTCGGACGCCTTCCAGTTCCGACTCCAACTTGCTGCGTTGTTCGTTTGTGAGGTTCTGCTGCTTGAGCAGTCCTTCGTAGTTGCTCTCCAGGGACTCGTACTGAGCCTTTAGAGCCTTGTTTCGTTTGACCACGAATTCGTTGACTTCGGCTTGAGTGAAGACCTTTCCGTCTCCATCAGTTACCGTGCCTGCGTTCGTGTCGCCAACATTGACGGGTGCTGCTGCTCCTTCGCCGGTTCCACCTTCGCCGGTTCCACCTTCGCCGCCTTCATTTTCACGGGCTACAGGATAGGGAAAACCAAGAACTGTTGCCAATGCAAAATGTCGTCGCTTCATCTGACCACCTTACCTCGAATTAAGTCGAGTACGAGAAATACCCGGAGAGCGTCCGGTCGCTTAAAGGGAATTGTATCCCTTCAATGTAAATTTGTTCGCGATCAACCCCTTCTGATGTCAAAAGCGGTAGAAATTTTCAAAAAAGGTTTGATTCGTTGCCATGCGTCGGGACTTGGGATCAAATTAGCCAAGTGTTCCTGCGGTCCTTTGCCTCGTTCGTACTCAGTTCGGACCGGTCCGAAGGTTTCGACCTTTGTGGCCAGAGCCTCGAAATCGGCGTCTGGATCACGTCCTGATAGCATCTTGTCCGCAATCAGGTACGCGGCCTGTTCGATCGCAGAGGGCACCACACCGCCCTCCAGAGGCACAACGGTGGTCGTTGCGGCTGTGACGCACGTCTCCTGCCGTGGGAACTGGAGATTCTGATCGGTGGCGATTTTGTCCCCGATGAAGTTGAACTTGTCAATCAGGTAGGTGGCGTGATACAACGCACGGACCCGGTCGGCCACGGTCGACTGCTTCCAGTCCCACGCGTGCATCCGAGTGGCGAGCCACACGTTCCCACCATTCTCGGTGCCGTAGTACAGGTCGCGGATGTCACCCAACGGTGTGTCCGCTGCATCCGGCGATCCACCGGCTTGCAGGAACAGATACGGGTTGTCCGTGTCGCCTTGGTACAGGTCGTCGCCCAGGTCGGTCAGTGCCACCGCGTCGTCGCCCCACGGTAGGCTGTCAGCTACAGCTTTTCCGTAGATGGTGGCACCGGACGGGTAGATCAGATAGGTTTGGCTCATTCGTCGTCACTCTCCGACTCGTCGTCGTCTTCTTTTTCTTCCGAACCGCTGTTCGGGTTGGTGTCCAGTTCAGGTGCTCCGCGTGACGCAGGGTTAGTCGCACCTACTCCGCTGTTACGGCTCTTGGCTCCAGGGTTACCCGGTGCCGCTCCGCCGCCTTCCTCGCTCGCACCGTTGTCCTGCGGAGTCTGTGCCGCAAGTGTGAGGGCGATTCGCTCGGCACGGTCTTCGCGAGCTTGCTCGACAACTTTCTTAGCCTCGAAGCCGAGTGCTTCGGACGCAGTGATATCGTCGACCAGACCGGCCTTGTGTGCTTGCAAGATCGTGTTCGGATCAGACAAGATGTAGTCGATGCTGTCGATCTCTTTGTTCAGCTTCTCCAACTCGTCTTGCGGAATGATACCACCAAGCAAGCCAAGGATGATCTGCTTCGATACGTCCCGCTTGATTTGTTGCCCAGGCAGCTTCTCGACCAACTTCAAACGTTCTTGTGCTTCAAGGATTCGCTCCTCGTCACTCTTGAGAACGTATCGGTCTGGGTAGTGGATGGTTGCCGAACGTGGAGAATTGACACTTTCGTACTCGGCCCACATTTGAGAAATCTTCTTCTCTGCTGACTCCATCTCAAGTCCAATGAAGGACAGACCAGCTTCGAGACCACCTTGGCCAATCTTCTTCGCTTCGGCAGACTCAGTTCGTGATCCTGCTTTGTTCGCAACCGCCAAGTTGATAAGGCTGCGGATTGAATCCTCCAACCTGCTTTGCAACTTCATCGACGCTTCAAGCGGATCAGTTGGAGGTGCGATGAAGCTAGGTGCTGACTCGTTGATTCCGTAGTAGCGTCCCTTACCCGCACCGATCTGCTCGACTGGTTCCTTGGTGTTGCTTCCACTCTCCGGAGCCTTCAAGTGGTCACCGGTTGCGTAGCCGTCGCGTTGGATTGCCAAGAACGGGCTGTTCGATCGAATCGCGTAGTACACGTCGCTGCTCGTCAAGTTGAGCAGTGAGATTTGGTAGCTCGACACGTCTTTCATCAGCGACTCGTCGATGTCCAATAGGACAAACGGGATTCGCTTCAAGTTGGTGCGTACGGCTCCGTCTTCAAGCATACCTGGGCGTGGTTGGAATGACCCTTCGTCGTCGTAGATACGGTACCAGACCACACCGTTGTCATCTTTCCAGATGAGTCTGTATTGGTTCTGTGTCCCACTCGGCAGTGTAACTCCGCTGACTGAGGAGCTGACAGTAACGTTCCAATCTCGCAACAGTACGGCTTGGAATTCACCCCCTTTGCCGCGTGGTGCGTACGAGTAAGACAAGATATCCTCGACCCGGTAGTACGTCAAGTACGGCGGGTATGTGACATCAGCAAGTGTAGGGCCGGTCGGAGGTGCGGCGTCGACGTACACGCCAACCTTTCCCATCAAGAGCAGCTCGGTCAGCACATCCTTGCCCATGAACGCATCCATCGTGCTACCCTCGCCGTCAACACCGCCTCCCACGCCACGTACAGCATCTTGGTAGCGTTGGGAACCTCCGACCCGCGATACGCCGACCAATCGTTGGTAGATCGAGTTACGCACGTCAAGGATTGCCGCCTTGGCGAACGTAGGGATCGGCGTCATGTAACGACGCAACTCGAACTCTGGATCGGTTTCGCGATCTGTGAACTTTTGCAGATACTTGTTGCGGTAGTATTCACCACCTTCAAACGTGTCTCTCCAAAGCTGCCAGCTCTGACTGTCACGTAGGTATTGAGGGTGTCGAATGTCGAGTAGGCTCATTAGTAGCTCTCTCCAGGTTTGATCGTTCGTCCTGTCGACCGGACGTAAGCTCGAAAGTGTGCGATCTCGGCGTACGCCATCGCGTGTGCAAAGTGATCGTCGGCGATCGACTTATAGACCCCTCGTGGTAGTCCGAGTTCGTCCAATTCATATGTTCGGATAGGTGCCTTCATGTGTTCCAGGTACACAGCACGGACATCGTACGGGATCGTGATTCGTTTCTTGTGGAAGCGTCGGAGCACCATGTCGAGGAAGACCGTTCGGTCAACCGTCAGACACGGCACGTCGTGTTCGTCCTTTGTTTCCTTGATCTCGTTTCCGATTGTGCCTCGGCGGTATTGCACCATCGACGCATATCCCATGAACCTACGACAAAAGCGTCGGGCGTTCACGGTGTCGGGCTGGAAGTCGACGCAGGCGTGTTGTACTTGCCACGTCCGCATCACGTCTTCCAGTTGTCGCCACTCGTCCTGTGGGATTCGCAGCGTGTGGAGCAATTTTGCTCGTGATTTCTCGTATGGTTCGCGTCCCGGGTCAGCGTCGTAGAGGTATTCCACGATCGCGACATCCAAGAACGTACCAACGTCGATTCCGATACAAATTTGCCGAGAGCCGTCCGCAGGAGGGTTGTCTCCGCTCTTGTGGTCACCTTTGCACTCTACCAGTAACTTGTCCGTCAACCGGGCACCTTCGACGATGTGAGGCTCGCCCAATTTCTGGTTTTTGAACTCGACCGCCGCAAGATCGCTCAGTTGGGACTTGAAGTGGGCTCTCGCCATATCCCCGGGCGACACAGTGGTCGAATACATTTGGCTGATGTGAAAGGATCGGTGCCCCTGAATCTTGACCCGGGGTACCCAGACCGAGTCCCGTAGCCATTCCTGCTTACCTGCATGAGGCAGCTCGGCCTTGCATTGCGTGCAGAAGTAGTAGGTCAAGTCACAGTCGGGATCGTTGTGATGCTCTCCTCGAATGATGACATTGTTGGGCCAGCGGAGTGCCTCCAGTCTGCCACACGACGGGCATTTGAAGTGAAACTCCTCTTGTGTTCCGTTGCTGAACTGCTTGTCGATTCCGAACTCAGGGAGCGTTGGCGTCGAAAGCGAGAACAGGTACTTGACCTCTTGGCCGGACAGACGTTCGGTCACAAGGTCGTAGGTGTTGTCCGCACACCGGTCGTACTCGTCGATGATCGCCGATGATACCGGAACGGAAACAAGACCCCGTGAAGACACGGAGCCTCTGATGTAAATGTTGGATCGTTTGTTCGTGACCTTCAAGCCGACAGAGTTGCCTTTCTTGAATAGGTCATTCAGTTGAGGAGACAGTTCAACCAACGCGTCGAGGCGTCCCTTTGAAAAGTCTCCAGCGAGTCCCTGCGTAGGCAGAACGTACAACACGTCGCGTTCCAGTTCGGACACAACGAACAATGCACGTACGAGTCCTGCCACCGAGAAGCCAATCTGTGCCGCCTTTTTGACGGTCACGATTCCTTCGTCGATGTTCAGGATTTCTTTCTGCCAAGGGAATCGGTCGAAAGTCATCAGGCCCGGAAACGGATTCGGCATATGAATCCGGTGCTCGGCCCATCTTGTGCAAGATGTGAGAGTCTTATCCACCAAACCTCGGCTCATTCGCTGGCCGAGATAGAACTTCACTCTTGGTCGTCCTCGTCTTCGTCTTCGTCTTCGTCCTCGTCTTCATCGGCCCAGCCGTCGAAGATAGGTGCGGGAGGAGTTGGCTCGCTGTCTTCCTCGGGGTCATCGACCTTCGGCGGAAGCACAACAGGCTTGACGACACTTGGAGTCTCGGTCGTCATCGAAGGCTTCTCCGCGTGGTCCGGCTCCTCGTCCAAGAACATCACAGCGATTCCGAGAATCGTCATGATCTCCTCACGGTGCATGATGACCCAATTGACCAACGAACGAAGCCCGGTAAACAGCCGTCCCTTTCGCTTTCGATAGAAGCGTAGGAACTCTTGCTGTACCTCACGGTCGTAGTTCAGCTTGCGGTCGATCTCTTTCAGGTGCTCGGGCTTACAGGTTCCGCTCTTGACCAGGGCACGATAGATTCGTTGCTTTGGTAGGTTCAAGTTTGGTCCTCCTCTGTTTGGTATGTTGACAAACTCCAGTGGATCAGCAAGACTGCGATATTTCCAACTGCGACCGTTGCGGGTAATGTCATGCTCGGGTCGACGAGCAGCGAGACCCACCAGGAAGTGCAAAAGCAGCACTCCAGTACCTTCGTGCGAGGTCTCACAAAATCACGAAGGCGTTGAGCGATCTCGGACGTGCAGAGCAGAACAGTGATTGCTCCGACCCACAGTCCGTCAGTAATCAGTTGTTCCACGGAAGCCTGTCCCGAATCTTGTCAATCACGTTCTTGGCCTCCTCGTCTTTCCATAGTGTATCAAGCACTGTCTTGCGTGACTTCACACCTTCCAGTTTCTTGATGATGACACCATCGCGGATGAAGAAACTTGTCGGGTAGGCAGAGTAGTAATTGATCTTGTCGGACTTGCCGAGTTTGATGTTACTGTACTTCGCCAGCTTCTCCTCGCCCACTTTGGTGTCAACGTAGATGTATTCGACATCGTAGCCTTCTGCTTTCAGTTCCTTGCAGACGACCGCATACGTCCGACACGGGATACACCATGTCGCCGATACGACGACTAGCTTCTCCGCCTTGCCCTCGGGAGCAACTTTCGGAGCAGGTTCCTCAGCGGTCGCTTCGGTGATTCCGATGTCATATACAAGCTGTCGATCCACGACGCGAGAATCGGGAGTGACAAGGTTACCTTCTCCATCGGGGGTCTGGGCGAACGCCACACACGTCGTAACCGCAAATACAATCGAAACATAGGTCAGCCTTCTCATCTTGTCCGCAAGCCTCGTACAGGTCGGATGGCGTAACAGTCACCGCTGTCAATCATTTTCTGGATGTCTTTCTTTTTGCCCCAGAATGTGCCGTTCGGCTCGTTGAACCGCTTGGGTCCACTCACCCAATCTGGTCCCCATGAGTTCAGGATACACGCGGCTTGCTTTCCTTCGCGGTCGTCGACTCCAATGATGCACATCGCGTGTGCCCATCGGCCCCACCAACGTCGCCTAAGTGTTCCATCCCTATCTTTAACTTGTCCGGTAGTTGGTCCATAACTCACGGAACTCCCGACAATCACCGGATATCCCTTGGCAATCGCCCCTCTCAGCTCGGCCCAGTCATGGATGTGGTAGTAACCTTGTGACTTGTAGAGTGCGGCAATCCCATCCAACGACTCCGGAGGTCCACGTAGACCGTAGTCGGCGGCTCGCTTTGCAGAGTACACCGACAAGTCTTCGCCAAGAGCAGCGTAATTCGCCGCCGGGAGCACACCGTGTTCCTCGGCTGATCGAACGACAAAGCCACAGAAGGTTCCTGCACCTAGCCGCTGCCAGATCGGAATGTAGGTCCGTGACTTTCCGTAGCAGTATTCCGCCGAAAACGGCACGCCGTGCAAAATCTCCAGAGCTTTCGCCATCGCAGCCCCACCGCATGACGGAGCCCCACCTTGCGACATAGGTTGCAGTTGCTTCCCAGTCATCTTGGTGTAGTTGTGCGTCAGCAGGTAAGCCTTGCCTTCACCGGCAGTCTTAAATTCTTCGGGACACGGGACACAGGTGGTGCCAGTCGTGTAAATCGACGGTGTCAGCGGGACGGCGATTAGCCATCCAAGCACAAATGCTCGAAACATGGTGGTGGGCCTTTACAGTTAATTGATAGTGGCTGCGTGATGAGCCCCACTCATCACCATTGGTCGTCCTTTAACGCGGCGATAGAACTTGAGTAGTTTCAACTTGCTCTGCCCAGACTTATTGATAAGACGCTTTTCTGCCAGAGTGTAATCCTGAAACTCAGGGTCGCTCGGAGTAGGCACCGGGTCTACCGATGCAAGAAGATTCAGAATCCGGCTCATTTGCTTTCCGTGTATTCAAGAAGACCCTGACCGATTGCGTCCCAAGCACACTTGTGCTCGTCGAATGATTGACCGGTCAAGTTTTCAATCATCCAAACTTGGATCTTTGTTAACACGTCACGGACGCCGGTTTGATCTACCATGCTGTTTGCTTTGCTGGTGTCACGAACAAGATCATCGAGTGTGTTGCTAGTGCTCGCGGTTTTAATGAAGTTGTCCGCGAGTTGCCGACAAGTATCAGCGGGAGCGTTTGCTTCCTCGCACCACTGTCGCACCAGATCGGTGAGTTCGTTCTTGTCGACCAAGTCATCGGGTACCGGTTGAGGAGTCGGTTCGTCCGTTGGCTCAACCACGTCGGGGACGGGAACAGGGGCGAGTCCCTCGACGTGGATTTTGTGCTTCACAAGTTGCACAGTGTTATCGACAAGTCCCGACACAACAAGATCATACTCGCCAGGAAGACGGAAGGACATGACCACCGACTCAGGTGATACGGGTGAGGAGTCCTCGGTCGGTACTAGCCATTCGACCTTGCGAGCGTGAAAGGTAAACTTTGCCAGCTCACCGACTTGCACGTACGTGGGACCGATCAATTCGATCTTCGGCGGCGGCGTGGCATTCTTCACTTCGTCGTATGTCGCAGCTCCGCCGAGTGCTGACAGAACGGTGAGCAACAGTGCCATGATGTTCTTGTTCATGATATTCACCAAACAGGGTTTTCAGTAAAGAGGCGGGGATGGGTAATGCTCCCATCTTGTACCGTGGATTTCGACGGCCTTGGGTACTAATCTGTTCCCGCCATGAGTGCCACCACCGAAGCGGCGACACGTTTTCGCGTGCGAGGCGGGGTTACTTGATTGGCTTGTCGGTGACAAGTCGCAATCCCAGGTTCACGATTGACGTGATAACCAACACTGCACCAGCGGCAGCGGGGTTGTCAGCAATCACCTGACTCTCTGCGATAGCTGCCACGGCAGCACCCGCCAGAGTCAAAGCGTTGAACCAAAACGTCTTCGACGCAAAGATGCTCTTAGCCATATATTTCTCCCTTACTCGTCGGAAAGTTCTTCATTGAGGCGGCGTGCGATACGATCGGTAACCGCGTTGTCTACGTTTCCTGCTTTCAATTCTTCGCCGACAATATCCACCACCTTGTCGACAAGCTCCTCGACCTCGACTCTCGAAAGCATATCTCCGCTTTCGCGTGCCAGCTTCACCATCGTCTCTGTTGATTTGACGATCGACGCCAGCTGGCCAGCCGCGAAGTTCATTGCGTTGATTTGCGAAGCAGGGTCATCACCAGCCATGTTCAAACGTCGCTGAACCAAGGCTCGCATGAGGACCACCTGCTGTGAGATGTCTGCCAAAGACGCACGTGCGTGGTGTTTAACATCTTCGGTGAGCTGGGGATCACTCAGCTTGTAGGCAGTGATGAGGTCTTCGTTCTTCGCGTGGAGGTTGCAGTAGTGACTGCCCTCCATCGCGGGACGGTTACACTGCCCTCGGCTTGTAATCTTTGCACACTTCATTGTTGGCTCCAAAATGAGCAGAGTGGACGTGGCACGTTAAGAACGCGATCGCAACCACGAATCTTCCTTGGAAAGAAGTCCACCCTACCCTGCACGAAACGTATGTCTTCATTGAGAACTTGTCCGTGAATGTCCGGATACGTCTGAAAAATCGTCCAGGGAAGGGTTTTTGGAACAATTTGACCGGACATTATGTCCGGACAATGTCCGGACAATGTCCGAATTACAGGGTCATCCAGCGGAGAACGGTCGGAGAATTTTTCAGCGTCGTGACCCACACCTGGGACAGATCGGTGACGTTCTCGAAGCGGATGTCGTCGCCCTCGTAGAGGATCATCCCTCCGGTGGGTCCAGACGACGAATTCACGTAGACGTTGCCCTCTACGCGTAGAAGAAACCCCGTGCTCGATGCCTGGACCGGCAATTGGGTGGCAATCAGGGCGGGAATCGCGACTTCGCCGGTTAGAAACGGCTGAGGGGACGCCTGGGCGGCGTTGATCGCGTTTTCGACAGCTGTCTCAAGTTGAGACAGTGCATCTGGGCCAAGATACTTGACTTCGATAGGTTTTGACATGGTGGTCCCCTATGTTGGGGGTCTTAGACCGGCAACTCCGCCGGAAAATCGACCCATTTGGGCTCCGCACTGATCCCGATCATCATCGCGGTCAGCTGGAGCTGGTCAACGTCGAGACAGCCCACCACGACCGCTGTATCGACACGAATAGAGAGCATTTTGCTGCGTAGAGACGCAAATCTAAGGTACCAGCCGGGCGGCATACACTTCCATTCAGCTGTGTACGGCATCCAGTTGGAATTTGGGAACACGATCACGCCCGATCGACCGTTTTTGGCCTCCTCGGCGGCGTATTGGAACGCGTCTCGGATGATTCCGGGGTTCGGGTCTCTTACACGTTGTCCCACAGTGCCTCGTCCAGAAATTCTTGGAGTGTTCGTCCCTTGACGACTTCGGTGAAGCGGTCTTCACGCCCGGTGCGGTGGTCCTTCACCTTGTTCCGTCGCTGATCGTACGTTCGCACGGTTGTTTCGTTCGCAATCCGATCGTCGCGTTCGGCCTTCGCCTTCGCCTGCTTCTCTCGCTTCTCGGCGGCTCGGATTGCCTTGGTTAATGCCTTCATCGCCTTTCGCAAGGACGTGTGTTGACAACGCGTATCGGACTGGACCACGATACCAGTTGGTAGGTGTGTCACTCTGACACAACTCGCGGTCTTGTTCCGATGCTGCCCGCCCGGGCCTCTGCCACGGATGCGTTCGATGCTCAGGTGTTCGTTTGGAATGTTCATCGTTCATCTGGTACGTCGTCTGGGATAAAGAAACCATAGTCGCCTGCAATCTGCTTTCCCAATAGCATCAGCTCCAGGTGTTGCATCGCTTCCCATTCGGGGTTCTCGTGAACCGGGGATTCCGGCCATTCTGCTTCAACGTCGAAGATAGTTTGCTCGGATGTCATCTTGGATGCCCTTGATGAGGTGAATGATCCAGTAATGTTCCTCTCGTGCGTCCATTGTACGTGTGATGAAGCCGTGGCCATTGCATGTTGGGCAGCTTTCGCACAGCCCATGCACGGAGCACACCGGTAGGTGGTTGCCACCACCACACCGTGGGCACTTTTCAACAACGTCTGGGAACGCTTCCTCGCCGATCTTCGCCAAAATATCGGCTCCGATCACGGATTTCTTAGGCTTTGACACGATTTTGAATGATCTCAAAGGCTACGTTGAACAACTCCTCGGTGTCGTTGGTCAACGGGGTGTGAAAGGTGTCTTCGGCCTTTGTCGAGTAGTCGACGCGGCTCGGTTGCAACAGGTCTTGGATATCCAACGTCGAGGTGACACGGTAAGCGACTCCGGGCGGCAGCTCGTGGAACACCATCAGGTCGATCGTTGTCGGCTCGATTTCGTTCTCTTTGCACCACGTTCGCAGGTTTTCGGCCAACGAAAGACGTTGGGTGAAGCCTACAACGTGGCCAGCCGCCCAAACGGTGTAGCATCGGACGCCGGTAGGAATGTCGGGTAGTGTCATCTCACCTTTAACTTGTACGTTTTGAGGAGTTTGCGGGTCAGTTTCCACTTCTTGTGCTCGTCGGTGTCCAACAGCTCGTGCATTTGTTCGTCGATGGACCAGATGTCGGGGGTTGTGCAGTGTTCGCCACGGAATCGAAGCCACTTTCGCAGCAGTCGGGCACAGTCGGCGTCCCATTTGCACTTGATGTCGGTGTAGCTGGGGGTTCCGGTCGGAAAGTGGCGGTCGAACCATGCCCAGAACAGTTCTTCGGGCAGCGGGGGCGGCACGGGGCAGTGTTGGTCCAGCAGATACTCGAAGTCGCCGTCCAAAATGTGTTGGATCGCCGCTTCGACCATCTGTTGCTTCGATGGAATCAGCTTGAAGGCTCGCAAGTCGTAGATTGAGGTCATTTTCGCAGTTCGTACCAGATGAAGGAGCCGTTGGCGATCGCGTACGCGAACCACATCAGGGCGTGCGGGTGGTCATCGCCTTGTCGGAACGTGCCATACGCGATCCACAGGTAGCAGATCGTGGCGATGATGATTGGGGGCAAGGTGTTCATATCTAAACTGTACACCATAGATGCCGGATGTCAAGGAAAATCTCTGAGAGGCTCCCTAACGCGTCCGGGGACTCCGGGGTCTCGGTACACCCATTGGGCACCTGGAAGCCCACAGCGGAGGGCTCAGGCCGGTTTTCGGGCATGTGACGGAGCATGTTTCGTTTATAGACAAGACATGCTCCGCATGGTCTTCGACCGAAACTACTCCTCTAACTATTTTAACTTTTTTTCAAAATATAGTGACCGCGATTAAATAGAAGATGAAAAAAGTGTAGGGGGTTAGTTTCAGACGGAGAGGTCGCGGAGCATACTTTTTCTATAAAGAAAACCTGCTCCGCCGCTTCCCTCATTTTCTACCTCTAATAGGGGGAGAGATACCTCTCCTAGGGGGAAAGCTCCTGTTTTGGCGACGTTCGAGGTAAACCCTAAACTTGTACGCCTGTCAAGCAAAATTTCTGAGAAAATTTTTACCCCTCCCCTGGGGTACCTCTCCTCGTGTCCGGCTACACCCGAAGATTTCTAACCCACCCGGTGCCTGTTTCCTGGGCACCCGGAGTCCCCTGCAAATAGTGTGCCAAGCCGTAAGTCCAGAGGTATCAAGGGGTTCCGGAGTCGCCCGCAGGTGCCTACAAATTGGGCACTCGGCTGAAAAATTGGGCACTCACGAGACAGGATAGGGCTGCCGTTATGACCGGCACCACCGGTTCACATCCTCCAGTCGTCACAACCCTCCCCACTGTCACGACCACCCCCTCCCCTACTACTAGCACAGTCCTCACAGCACACACAACCAGCACAACACGCACGACACACACAACCACTACAACCTGCACAACCACTACACAGCAGCAGTGGGTACAGTTGTACCGATTGTGCAGGTGGTTCCGGTCGCACCGGTTGTAGGGGCACACGCGACCGGGTCCGGTTGTAGGGGTGGTAGCACCTGAGTCACCTGTATCAGTGGTAGCACCTGAGTCACCTGTAGCACGTGTATCAGGGGTAGTGATTGGGGGAGGTGTAGGGGTGGTGCAGGTGGTTCCGGTGGCGTGGATTGTGCAACATATGCCGGTTATCGTGGCCCTGACCGTGGTGCGGCCTGCGGGGGTGGTAGCACCTGAACCACCTGTAGCACGTGTATCAGTGCTGCGGGTGGTGCAGGTGGTACCGGTCCTGCGGGTGGTACCTGTAGTAGCGGTGGTGCCGGTGGCTCCGGTGGTTCCGGTTAGTGCAGTGGGTGTAGTGGTAGGGGATAAGCAGGGTGTGTGCATTGTACATTGTGGGGTGGTGGTGCCGGTGGTGTGTATTGTAGGGAGGGGAGGGGTCGTAACGATTAGAGCGTATGGGCAAAATAAAAGGCATGGCCGGACTGTGCCGGTCATGCCTATAGTAGGGGAGGGGAGGGTTAGAAGGGTGCGTCCGATTCTTCCGGTTGTGCCGATTGGAATTCCTGTGCCAATCGTGCGAGAAGTGCCTGATGTGCCGGATATTCCGGTCGTGCCGATATTTCGGCCTTCACGCGGTCGGCGGCAGCATAATTGTCACTTTCGACAAAACCGTCATGGATGTCAAGAAGCGTATCAAAGTCAAAATCGGCATAACCGTTACGATCGGTTTCCGGCTGGGCCGCTGCCCAAAGTAGCGATTTTGTGGCTTGGTAGTGTTTTGCGGATTGAAACGACATTTTGGATTCTCCGGGTTATGCTGGTGGTGACGGTTGTGACGAATTAGAAAGGGTTGCAGTTTGCAAGGATTGTGCTGAATTGAGCGATCACGTAGGAAAAAGTGATTCCGAGGCAGATAGCGGAAAAAGCGAAGTTTTGCATTGTAGCGGTCCTGACGATTGCGGTGGTGGTTTCCGGCTGGCCGTCCTGGCCGTCAGCTGGCCGTCCTGGCCGACTACTCAATAGTCGCTCACGATCGGCGAGCGGTCAAATTGTTTTTCGTCAGATTGTCAAAATCGTCCGGCTGGCCGTCCTGGCCGACATCGGCGAGCGGTCCGGCTGGCCGTCAGCTGGCCGTCCTGGCCGTCAGCTGGCCGTCAGCTGGCCGTCAGCTGGCCGTCAGCTGGCCGACATCGGCGAGCGGTCCGGCTG
>Ga0209536_100001375_pt1 | contig 40592 bp, 37 predicted proteins | sample DeeMarSeWOR28_12_FD_187461 | JGI IMG/M metagenome (GOLD analysis project Ga0209536, IMG submission 187461) | Marine sediment microbial communities from White Oak River estuary, North Carolina - WOR-2-8_12 (SPAdes) (version 2) | ecosystem: Environmental > Aquatic > Marine > Intertidal zone >... | reverse complement strand
CCTTTTTACAGAAAAAAGAAAATCTATCTAAATTATCCGGATAATCTCCGGTCTTTTCGCCGTATAGTCCGGGCCGGTCAAAATATTGGTCGTTCTTGATAAAATAAACCTTAATGTTCTTGCCGATTTTAGTCTGGGTCTTACCTTTTAATTCCCGATACTGCGGCATGACTACAATAACTTCCTGCTTTAACTCTTCCAGCGCCATAGGTAGCGCCCCGGCAACATCAGCTAACCCTCCGGTCTTGGCAAAAGGCACCACTTCAGATGCAGCTAAAAGTATTTTCATCCAACCTCCTTCAATGAGCAGATGATTTATGGAGCCCGCCGAAGGTGGCGACATAAATCATAGGCGCTTTTGCGCCGTCTGCGAATTGACGCAGCTAATTCTTTTCCGAAGTCTCTAGCTGCGCGAAAACGACCTCATTTGGGACCAGTTTTTACCTATTTTTATATCCACCTTTACCGGTACATCCAAAACCAGACAATGTTCCATGCGATCCTTTACCAGGCCGAGAAAACCTTGCGTTTCGCCCTCAGGTACATCAAAAAGAAGTTCATCGTGAATCTGCAGGATCATTCTGGTCTTTAAATTCATTTCGTTAATTTTTTGTTGTATCTGAATCATCGCAGTCTTTATCAAATCGCTGGCTGAGCCCTGGATGGGCGCATTTACCGCCTGACGCTGGGCAAATTGCCTGACCGCCTGGTTCCTGTTATTTATCTCGGGGATGTATCTTCTCCTGCCCAGCAAGGTGGTCACAAATCCGTCGGTTTCTGCTTTTTTGATCTGATCTTTCAGGTATTCCGCGACTCCGGGATACCTCACAAAATAGGCATCGATAAATCCTTGTGCCTCTTCTACCGATATCCCCAAATCCCTGCTTAATCCATAAGAGGTAAGCCCGTAAATGATGCCAAAATTTACTCTTTTGGCTAATTCACGCATCGGCTCGCTGACCTCTTTCTCCTGCAAGCCGTAAATCAAGGAAGCGGTAATGCAATGGATATCCTTATCCTGCCTGAAAGCTGAAATTAAATTTTCATCTTTTGATAAATGCGCCAAAACCCTTAATTCTATCTGAGAATAATCGCAGGAGAAGAGGTTGCTATCTGCAGAAAAGGCAATAACCGCCTCTCTTATTCTTTTACCGAACTCTGTCTTAACCGGAATATTCTGCAAATTAGGATTGCTGGAGCTTATCCTGCCCGTTGCAGTTGCGGTCTGATTAAAAGAGGTATGTACCTTGCCGGTTTTTCTATCGATTAGTTGAGGAAGAATATCCACATAGGTGTTTTTGAGTTTGGTTAACTGCCTATATTCCAATAACAACGCGGGCAAGTCATGTTTTTTAGCTAAAACCCTCAGCACCTCTTCATCCGTGGATGGCCCGGTCTTTCCTTTTTTTACTACCGGCAATTTCAGCTTTTCAAACAAGACATCTCTTAACTGCTTGGGGGAATTTATATTAAACTCTATGCCGCTAAGTGCATAAATTTTATCTATAAGTTTAGCCAACCGCTCTGTAATCTCCCAAGAGAGCTTATCTAGCGCCTCAGTGTCCAGCTTGATACCGTTTGATTCAATTTCCGAAAGAACGCTAACCAGCGGCATCTCCAGGTTTTTAAAAAGATCCAGCAGGGATTTTTCCCTCAGCTGAGCCTCCAATAAAGGTTTTAATTCCTTAATCATGCCTAGGGCATTTTGGGCCCTGAGCGTATCGCAAGAATCAGCTTGCGGCAGATAATCCCAGCCAATCGAAAGAAGGTCGTATTGCGGCTTGGCCGGATTCAACAAATAGGCTGCTACCAACACGTCAAAATCCAAACCTTCTAAATTAATATTCTCTCTGGCCAGACTCACCCGGATTTTTTTAAGGTCAAAACCTATCTTAGAGACGCCGGCATCTGATAAAATGGCCCTGGCCTGTTCGCCAAACTCCTTTATTTGAAAAACCTTGTCATTTGCGCCAAAAATAATCTGCTCCTGTGCAGCATATAAAAAAATCTCCTTTTTAGAACCGAGTAATTCTTTGGCTTGGGAATCGTTAGCCAAAAATAAATCTTGAGCTGGCGGATCTTCTTGCTGCGCCGGTAAATCCTTCATAAATTTTTTAAACTCCAGCTGTTTAAAAAGCTTAAACAATTGCCGGTAATCCGGGGGATTCACCTTAAGCTGCTCGGGATCAGAATCAATATCTAAATCCTGGCGTAATAAAACCAATTCCTTGTTCAATTTTATGGTATCCAGGTTATTCTTCAGGGAGGTCTTAATTTTTTCCTGTTTTATATTATCGGAGTTCTCCAGTAATTTATCCAGAGAACCAAAGCTTTGAATAAGCTCTACGGCATGCCCCTGACCTATGCCCGGCACGTTAGGAATATTATCCGAAGCATCTCCCATCAGGGCAATCACATCCGGGATACGCTTGGGTTCTACGCCAAAGCGCTTGCGCACTTGGCGCTCGTCGTAAAGTATGCCGGAGTCTTTATAGGGGCTATAAACCTGCGTCTTTTCATCCACCAATTGCAAGATATCCTTATCCGAACTAATCACGGTCACGGAATACCCCTCTTCCCTGACTTTTTTATTTATGGTGGCGATAATATCGTCTGCTTCGAAACCTTCTTTTTCAAATATCCTGATACCGTAAGCTAAAATTATGCTCTTGATAAAAGGTATCTGGCTGGATAAATCCTGCGGCATTTCCGGACGCTGAATCTTATAGGCGTTGAACTTCTTTTGCCTGAAGGTATCCCGTGAGACATCGAAACATACGCCTAAATAATCCGGCTGATTCTCCTTTAAAACCTTCTGCAACATGCCCACGAAACCATAAATCGCTCCGGTAGGCTGGCCAAAAGATGTAGTTAGGCCCCTGATTGCGTAGAAAGCCCGATAACAAAAAGCAGTTGCATCTATAAGAAAAATTCGTTTCTTTGCCATTAACTAATGCCAGGATTTCATTTAAGGGCAGGAAAATAGAATACTTGCGGTCTTTAAAGTTTTTTCGGCTTACTTCGTCAGCAATCTTCTTTGGACTTTTGCGAGAAACTCCTCGATTTCGGAGTTATCCGGGTCTAGCTGCTGGGCCCTTAGCGCTTCCTTGAAGGCTGCCAACTCCTTTCCTTTTTTATACAATATCTGCGCATGGGTAAAATATTCCTGGGCCGAAGTTTCGCGATCGCTTTTGCGAAACTGCTTTTGGCCGGCCACATCGCGCATAAATCCGGCTACCTGACGCTCGCGGATATCCTGCGGCCGGTTACCCAATATCAAAAATAAATCATCCAAACGCTCTTTGGATTTTTGTGTCCAGGGATCATCGGCTGAACCTAAATCTATTCTTTTCTGCCAATAGGTAGCTGCCTTCTCAAAGTCACGCTGACTTTCGTAAAGTAAGGCCAGATTAGAATACGAACTTAAATACCCGGGCTCTAATTCTATGGCCTTGAGATAACTCTTCTCTGCCTGCTCTGGCATGCCCTTGGCCTCATAAATGATGCCCATGTCGTTATAAGCTACGATAAACCGGGGGTCCAGCTGCACTGCCTTCTGGTATAAACTCAGCGCTTCGTCTAACTTGCCTATGCGCTGCAATTGTAAACCCTGACTGCGATAAAGCCGCGCTTGCTCTTTTAAATCTGACTTGACATTATCGGTGGAAGCTTGTGCGAAAACCAGACCAGGCGAGCTTAAGAAACATATTAGTATAAATTGGGTTACGATAATTTTGTTCGGTAGGAAGGTCATCTACTGATATTTATATTATAATATCGATAAACCCAGCCGTCAAGAAAAATAATATTATATTAGCGGGGGCAACTCTAATGCCGGATGCTTGACTTTTTCCAAAAATTTTACTAATTCATCCGAACTGGTAGCTACGCTCTCGTCCGCGATCTTGTCGAAGAGCTCCGGTGCACCCATATCCTGACAACGTTTCTTTAATTTATCGCCTAAAAGCTCCTTTAACTCCTTGGGCATCCAAAGGATACGCCTTAAGCCGCCTTCAGCCGAGATAAATTTATTACTGACGATATAAAGCTTGCCTATGCCGAGAAAACCCGGCGTCTGCACCCCTCCTCCTACCGAACCGGCCAAACTGGTAAAGGTCATACCGCAAGGCGTGGGGCCGGAAAAATCCCGGTGCACAATCATAAAACCATTACCTTCGGGGATAATCGCCACGATACACTCAAAACAACCGCAGGAAGTCTGCGGTGAATGCATCAGCGAATACATACTCACGGTTTCTACGCTTTTGTTGGACTTCTGATTCACAAAATCATTAACATTCTTCCATTGACCAAGCTTTTCCTCTAAGACCTGACCTTTTTGTATGGGCTGGTTGGGCCCGGTAGGATTTATCTCAAAGGAGGCCTTTCCGTCAAGCCAGGAATAGGCTCCGCATAAGCCCAGGCGTTCCGGAGTAATAACGCAGACGTGGTTAGGGGCAAAACTTTGACATAAAGTACAGGAATAGAATGTATCCGTGCTCTCGTCTGTCATGCCACCTAGACGCGCATCGCGTTCATCAAAAGTCTTTTTTGCCTCAGTTAAAAGCTTTTCTATATCTGCTTCATTAGTATAGAGCTTAACCTGTACTTTATCTAAGATAGCACTGTATTCTTCGTGCAACATGGCATGCAAAATTACACCAATATGCTTCAGGCGTAGCCCCTTGTTGAAAGCATCCTTGCTGATCCTAATCCAGTTCATATCGCGCTGGCCGATATGCATTATGCCCATGGCATAATTTGTAAAACGGTGAATCTGGCGTTCTAATATCGGCTCAAAATCTTTCTGCATCTTGCGGCCGGATACCTCTACAATAATTGCCAAAGGCATCGATTTTTTGCCTTCTTCTAGGGCATCGATGTCCGGACCAAATAGTTCTACCTTACCGTCTTCGACCTCATCGCTCTTCTTCATCAATAAATACTCGAAAGCGGCACTCGCCTTGCCGCCAAATTCCACATGCAACTGCTCTTTTCTTACCCGCTCGCCTTCAAAGGCCGCCGCATAAGAAACAGGTATGGGAATCGAGGCAACTTTTACCTTTACCCCCCTTACCTCGATGCAGCGCGGCACGATTTTTTTATGATCTAATTCCCTGACCAAGGCCTCATAAGCGGTAATGCCCGAAGGTTTTATCTCCGGGATTTCAGTATCGGCGATAATCGGAAAGCCCATATTTATAGCACCGGCTCCGGTTGCATACTTAATATCATCAAGCGCGCCCAGCACCAGACCAAAGGCAAACACGCGTTCTTTGGTGTATAACAGGCATTTTTGTGCCTGCCCGGGTTTTAATCCGCCAAAAGTTAATGCCGAACGTATAGCCCAATTCAAGGGATAGATGCCCGAGATCGTATCTCTTCCGTAAGGAACAATATAATTATCCCAACCCATCTGCACATTTTCCTCAATCAACTGGTCAATAATAGAACGACCGCCGGCCGAAGACCCTACAAACACTAAAATATTTCTTTGCTGAAGTTCGCGTACGATACTAACCGCAGTCTGATTATCGGGCGCTGCCCCCAGTATCGCGGCGAATCCGGGCATGCGTCCGTCAACCAACTGGATGCCTAAAGAGCGCATAATCGTATCGGTAAAGAATCCGTTACAGTCTTTCTGCGGTTCCTGCTGGTAAAGATACCTTAAGCCAACTATAATCTCCTCGGAAAACAACGTAGCCATGCCGGCATTTAAGGCATCTCCCAAGTAAGGTAACCATACCTTATCCAGAGGAATTTTTGGCAATAAAGACCTGGCATGCTCAAGAATGGGCTGGGCATCCTTTAACGTCTCTACCTTAGCGCCCAGGAGGGCATTGGCCATGGGTAGATAAAACGCGGTTTCCGGAAAACCTATTTTTTGTTCCGGACCCTTTTCTTTAATCGCCTTATCTAAAAAATCAGATGCCTGTTTGAAAATCTCATGTGCGCCCCGGATGACTGACTGGGCAACGAGTTTAGACATATACAAGCTCCTTCAATGAGGCCACAACTTACGGAAGTCCTGTAAGGACGACGTAAGTTGTCTGGCCGAATTGACGCAGCTACTTCTCTTTCGAAGTCTCTAGCTGCGCTTCAATAAGCAGATGATTTATGGAGCCCGCCGAAGGCGGCGACATAAATCATAGGCGCTTTTGCGCCGTCTGCGAATTGACGCAGCTACTTCTCTTTCGAAGTCTCTAGCTGCGCTAACTTAAATTATCAAATATATACCTTATCAGGCTCCCGAATACTTACCAAGTTCATAATATCAGGGTAACCAAAATTATCACTGAGTAATTTATCCTTCAGATTAGATATATTTATTTTCTCCCGCATTAACCTTAAAAAGACGCCGCTGTTTTTTATATTTCCCACCAATAACGCCCCTATAAGCACATTATCCCGAATCAAAAACTTCTTGTACAGGTTGTCTTTAGGCTGAAAAGACTTCAATTCCTCAACGCTTGCATCGGCGTCTTTCAGTCGATAAACCCCTAAAGATATTACCGGCAGGCCAAAGAACTCTATGGCATTCATTCCCAACGAGCCTTCATAATTGACACTCTCACCCGTCATATTCGTACCGGCGATTTTTCCCTGCCGTACTGCTACCGGCCAGAGGGCGTTAACGGCATGCCTGGCCATGGTAAGATCAAAGGATTCACAGACGTCTCCTGCGGCATATATATTAGGAATATTGGTTTCTAATTTTGCTGCGGCAATAATACCTTGGTTAAACTTTATCTGAGTATCCTTAATCAGGCCAATGTTAGGCGCAACGCCTTTTCCTACGATAACCAGGGAACAACCAAAGACCTTGCCCGAATCCAGCTTGACTGCCCGAAGTTCACCGTCTCCGATAATCTCTGCCACATCCTGGCCGAAATATAATTCTATTCCATTTTCTTCCAAAACCTTTTGCACTACTGCTGCTGCCTCTTTATCAAGCATCTGCGAAAGGACCTGCGCCGATCTTATGATCACCTTCACGTCTACGCCGCGTTTTTTCAGGGCATAAGCGGCTTTTAACCCTACTAATCCCCCTCCTAACACGCAGGCAGCCTTTACTACCGGCACTTGGCCGCTGATAGTCTGCGCGTCTTTAATAGTTCGAAAGCCATAAACCCCGGTCTTTTTAATGCCTTTGGTGTTCTCGGGGAATTTTGGGCTGGCGCCAGTGGCAATCAGGAGGCTATCGTAATCAAAGCCGGTTTTATCTTCGCAAATAACCCGATTTTTCTTCGGGTCAACCCGGGCCACCTTTTTATTTAAATGCAGCTCTACGTTATTATCTTTATAAAAATTCTCCGGGCGATAAAATATCTTTTCTTCTTTTACCTCGCCGGCCAAAAAGTATGAAATCAGGCAACGGCAATAAGCAGAATATTCTTCCTCAGAGATAACGATAACCTTGGATTCCTTATCCTTCTGCCTGATTGCCTCTACCGCAGCAATCCCTGCCGCCGAATTTCCGATAATGACATATTGTCGCATAAATGAGCGCATAACTTACGGAGCTCTGTATTTCTACTCACTGCGACGTAAGTTATCTGCGCGAATTTATACCGCAGCCTGCGCAAAAATTGCTTTCTCTTGCAGATTAGCAATTTTTGAGCGCTTAGGCAAGGTATACATGTTAATAAACTAAAAGATCAACTGTTTTATTTCTTTGCATCAACAGGTATCTCTTCCTGCCAGATGATTGCGCCGGTCGGGCAGGCCTTCACGCATGCCGGCTCGTCTTTATCTTTACATTTATCGCAGCGCACCGGAATTTTAGCTTTGAGATTCGGCCGGATGGCGCCATATGGACAAGCCATTACGCACATCCAGCAGCCCACGCAACGCGACTCATCATGCTCGACTAATCCTTTTTCTTTGTTGTAACTGAGTGCTGCTGCCATACATGCCTCAACACAAAGCGCATCTTTACAGTGTCGGCAGCTTACCGGATAGTTCTTTTTACCGGAGGTAAAAACTTTTTTTCGCGGTAAGGCTGATACTGCTTCTTTTAGCGCCTTGATTAAATCTCCAGACTCAGAATGCGCAACTACGCAAGCGATCTCGCAGGATTTACAACCCAGACATTTATCTACTTTGTAATAGAGTTGTTTCATAATTTTAAACTTTACTTATGCATCACCGGCTTTAAATTCAATGCCTTGCGCTTCTTGTCAATATGCGCAATCATCAATTCGGCCATTTTCATGGGGTCATCGCAGAATTCAAACCTTCCGCCCACTACGCCTTCCAGATCCCGGGTTAAATAATCAGTGAGATTTTTACTACCCAGCGTAGCAAAGGGAGTCGAGCCAAAAACCGTGTAAACCCCGGAGGCGACAAAATAAAGCCCGATACTAACTGCTTTTTCCGACATCCACTCTGGCGCGCAGCCGGCTGCGGGCAGATCAGATATATCCTGACCTAAACCCCCTTCCTCAATTACATAGGCAGCAGCAGTCAAAATCCGAGAATTGTCCACACACGACCCTAAGTGCAAAACCGGGGGAATACCTACTGCCTCGCAGATTTCCTGCAGACCTTTTCCGGCATAAGTCTTGGCTGCCTCAGGAATCAGTAATCCCTGTTTTGCACAGGCAATCGCAGAGCAACCCGTCTGCAGAACTAAAACATCATTCTTAATCAATTCCTTAACCACGGCAGTATGGAAATAATCGTGGGTCTGTTTGGCATTATTGCAACCAACTACGCCGGCCAAACCGCGTAATCTGCCGGAGATAATTGCTTCGTTTAAAGGTTTATAGGTTGCGCGGTATCTTCCTCCTAGAATCTGAAAGACAATCTCTTTGGTAAAACCTGCCACCAAATCCATCTCGTGTTTGGGGATATCTACTCTGGATTTATTTCTATTAGAAAAATTCTCCACGCCACATTTAATGATTTCCTTAGCTATTTCATAAGCCCGCTTGGGTTCAAATTCCACATGGATTACTCCGGGAAAGCGCGCCTTGGGATTGGTGGTGATGAGTTTTGTGTGGAAACAATTCGCCACTTCATTCAACGCCGGCATAATACACTGCACATCCACCATCATCACTTCTACCGCACCGGTGACAATGGCTAACTCCTGCTGTAGGAAATTTCCGGCTACCGAAATTCCGTGGCGCATTAAAACTTCGTTAGCCGTACAGCAGATGCCGGCGAGATTAATACCCTCTGCCCCTTTAGATTTGGCTAATGCCACTAATTCTGGATCCTGGCTTGCCTTTACAGCCATTTCTGATAGTATCGGCTCATGACCGTGCACTACGATATTTACATAATCCTCTTTTAAAACTCCGAGATTAACCTTACCTTGTACCGGCACAGGACTTCCCAAAATGATATCCTGTAATTCAGTGGCAACCATAGAACCACCCCAGCCGTCAGATAAAGCACAGCGCATGCTATTAGTAATTATATTCTTGTAATCGCAATCCACCCCCATATGGGTAGTATGCAATAACTCTACAATCTCTCGATCAATGCCTCGCGGTGTAATGTTTAATCTTTTCCAGAGCTCCTGTCTCTTCTTGGGTGCGCGCTTAGAAAAGAAAAGTGCGCCTTCTTGCCTACCAAACTCTCCCAATAATTTTTCCGCTAATTCCTTGGCTACTTGCTCTACGGATTTACTGCTGTCAATACCCAACTCTTGGGCAATGGCCTTGAATTTTTCCGCATCCAAGATTTCATAATCATGATGGTGGCCGGTATCTTTTTTAGGTTCGCTTTTAAGCCTTTGCGCTAATAGACTCAAGGTATGCGCTACATCCCGGCCGTGGTCAGAATGCGCAGATGCCCCCACCGCGACTTTACGCGCGAAATTTCTGGCGGCTATCGTGTCGACGCTAGCGCCACATACCCCCACCTGGGCCCCTTCGCCAAAGGGATCGATACGGCAAGGTCCCATAGCACAAACCGTACAGCAGGCACCCAATTGTCCGAAACCGCATTGCGGCTCCTGCGCCTCCAACCTATCCCAGGAGGTCTTAATATTTTCCGCTTCGGCCTTCCTTAAGGCTTCCTGCGTCGCGGGATCAATAGATTTTTGCTCAATATTACTCATCAGAAACCTCCTATAAACCGCTTGCGTCTAAGACGCGCGGCACGACCTTATCCCAGCCAATGGGCATAATATGCACGCCCTGACACATGGGCTTAAGTTCCTTGATTAACCGACTGGCAATATCAACGGATTGCGCTACTTTATCCTTGGTTTCCTGCATCTCGTTAATTAAATTATCCGGCACAGATACTCCGGCTACGTTTTTATTCATATATTTGGCCATGCCTGCGGATTTCAATAAAACTATCCCCGCCAGAATTGTAGTCTTTAAATGTTTAACCTTGGAGAGAAAATTTTCAAATATCCTGGCATCGTAAACCGCCTGGGTCTGAAAGAATTCCGCGCCGGCAGCGATTTTTTTCTCCATTTTGGCAATCTGGGGCTCAAGAGGATCGGCTCCGGGATTCACTACTGCGCCCATGCAGAATTTAGGAGCCGCGCCCTCTAATTTATTCCCCTTCATATCCTGGCCTTCCTGGAGTTTTTTTACTACCTGCAATAATTGTACCGAGTCTAAGTCAAATACCGGCTTGGCATCGGGATGATCGCCCAAAGTAGTATGATCTCCGGTTAAAAGCAAAAGATTCTCTATGTCTAAACTTGCCGCAGATAAAATATCAGACTGTAAGGCCAGACGGTTACGGTCGCGGCAGGTAACCTGAAATATCGGCTCAAATCCTTTTTGTTTTAATAAGCCGCAAACTGCCAAAGAACCCAGACGCATCACCGAACTCTGCAGGTCAGTAACATTAATCGCATCCACCCGGCCACGCACAAGCTCTGCATCCTCTAAAAGAACTTTAGTCTCAATGCCCTTAGGCGGCCCGATTTCAGAGGTTAACAAAAATTTGCCTGCCTGAATCTTTTCTTTAAAAGTCATCGCCCCTTCTCCTCGATAAATCCCTAAAAATAAAAACTGTCGGTTTTCAAGCCAACTTTAAATTCATTACTGCGATTTTGCTGCTTCTGCTAAATTACGCATCAACATAGTCACGGTTAAGGGCCCTACTCCGCCGGGCACCGGGGTGATGTATTCGGCTTTCTTTTCTGCGGCCTCAAACTCTACATCTCCTACGATTTTTCCTTCTATCCTATTGATGCCTACATCGATCACTACCGAGCCTTCCTTAATCCATTCGCCTTTAATCAAGCCAGCCTTGCCCACGGCAACAATAAGAACTTCTGCTTTTTTTACATGGCTGTCGAGTTTTCCTGCTTTAGAAGTCCCAATATGACAGACAGTCACCGTAGCAAACTTCTCTAATAACAAAAGGCTTAGGGGCTTGCCTACTATTTCGCTGTGACCAACCACCACCACTTCCTTGCCATACAGGTCTAAATTTATCGAGGCCAGCAACTCCATCACTGCCTGCGCAGTGCAGGGAACTATCTTTGCCGTGCCAAAAACAATCTTTCCGATATTCACCGGATGCATGCCTTCGACATCCTTCTCCGGCAAAATAAACTGACTGATTTTCTTGTATTCTATATTGGGCGGCAGAGGCATCTGCACAATGATACCGTTTACGGTCTTTTCCGTATTTAATTTGCGGATAAAATCTATCAAGGTATTCTCAGTGGTATCCTGACCTAATTTATGCAATTGATAATCTATGCCTAAGCTTTCGGCTAATTTAAGCTGCGACTTCACGTAAGCTGCTGCGCCCGGATTTTCGCCTACCTGTATACTGGCTAAAACCGGCTTTAAGGCGCGCTCACTTATCTCTCTTTTTATCGCTTCTTTGATTTTTTCCGCAATGGGCTTACCTTCTAATAATTTTGCCAACTTTATCCTCCGTAGCAACCCTGGTTTTTTTAATAATTTTTTCCTTCTGCTGTAATTCTTTTTCGATCTGCTGGGTGAGCTTCTTATCTTGGAGCAACTTTAGGTTTATGGAAACATTAAACCTTGCTGAGGCAAAAGCAGCCTCCAGTAAGTCGGCTGCAACCGCCACGTCGCTGATTAAATTAACGTTACCTCCTTTTACCAGCGGCGGGCAGAGTTTTATGCCTTCCAGACAAAGACGCGCTGTCATAAGCGGAACATTCAGGGCATCTCTTATATTTTTACTGCTGTAGGCCTGGACATCCAGGTCTACCAGTCGCAAAAACTCTCTTCTTAAATTTTCGGATTTTTCTAAGGTTGCCTTTAACATATCCTGGTATTCGGCATATTTGGGCTTTCCCAGGGTAAAATTAACCACCATGCCGACTAATGACGCACCCAGGGCTGCAGTCAAAGCGGCAGCAGAACCTCCGCCCGGGGCAGCTAATTTAGCAGCAAGATCATTCAAATATTCCTTAAGAGACTTATCGCAATACATAACTTGGTTTAAAATAGCCCGACAATATTTCCTCTGCTATCTAAATCAATTTTTTCTCCGGCCGGATGGCTGGGTAGACCGGGCATCGTCTGCATTTCACCGCATAAAGGATACAAAAACCCTGCCCCCACCGAGGCCCGGATATCTCTGATAGGCAAGATAAAATCCCGCGGCCTTCCTTTTAGGTTCGGGTCATGAGACAAGGAAAGATGGGTCTTGGCCATACAGATAGGTAGCTTATCCCATCCGCGTGCGGTGTATAACTGGACTTTTTTCTCTGCTAATTCCGAATACTCTACGTCTTTTGCCCCGTAAATCTCGGTGGCAATAGTTTTAATCTTTTCCTTTATAGGGATATTCAATGGATATAAGAATTTAAATTTCTTAGGCAGCGAGACTGCCTTAACTACTGCCCTGGCTAAATCCAGGCCGCCTTTTCCGCCTTTTGCCCAAACTTCGCTCACCTGGCAATCGCATGCACCGGCCTCAACTGCCTTTTTCTTGACAAAATCTAATTCTTTCTGGGTATCGGTGGAGAATTTATTGACGGCTACCACTACCGGTACGCCAAAGCCCTTGACATTGGCGATATGTTTTTCTAAATTACATATGCCTTCTGCTAAAGCGGGAATATTTTCTTTGACCAACCCCTCATCTAAAGGCTTTCCCGCTACCACCTTGAACTTTCCGCTGTGCGCCTTGAGGGCGCGTACAGTAGAGACGATGACTACGGCATCGGGCTTAAGGCCGCTCTCGCGGCATTTTATATCAAAAAATTTTTCTGCCCCGCAATCCGCGCCAAAACCTGCCTCGGTAACCACATAGTCGGAAAGGGGCAGTGCAATCCTATCCTGCAAAATAGAACTGTTTCCGTGAGCAATATTGGCAAAGGGACCGGCATGGACAAAACACGGGGTATGTTCGATGGTCTGGATCAGATTGGGCTCTATGGCATCCTTCATCAGTACGGCCATACTTCCTGCGACCTTAACGTCCTCTGTAGTCACTGGTTGGCCGTCCTTTGTATAAGCCAGGACGATTCTGCCCAGACGTTTGCGCATATCTTTCAGGCCGCTGGTTAAAGCAAGTATGGCCATTACTTCGGAGGCAACCGTGATATCGAAACCCGTATCGCGGGGGATTCCGCCGTCCTTTGAACCCAGGCCGATCCTTACGTGACGCAAAAACCTGTCGCTGACTTCCACTTCCCTGTGCCACATAATGCTTTCCGGATCAATGTTTAGCTTATTACCTTTTAAAATAGAATTATCCAAAAAAGCAGCGGCTAAATTGTGCGCCACGTCTACAGCATGGATGTCGCCGGTGAAATGCAGATTAAAATCTTCCATGGGTAATATCTGGGAATATCCTCCGCCTGCCGCACCCCCTTTGATGCCAAAGACCGGCCCTAAAGAAGGCTGCCGGATACAGGTAGAGGTAAGCTTACCCAATCTGTTTAAAGCCATGGAAAGCCCGATGGTAGTTACGGTCTTTCCCTCTCCTAACGGCGTAGGGGTTATAGCCGTAACTAAAATATATTTACCCTTGGGTTTATTCTTTAGCTTATCTAATATACTTAAATCTATTTTGGCAATATATTTTCCGTAAGGAAGAAGAAATTTTTTATTAATCCTTAATTTCGCAGCGATTTTCTCTATAGGTTCTTTTTTTGCCTTTTGCGCAATTTCAATGTCTGAAAGCACTCTCCACCTCCTAAGTGAGACGCTTTGCAAGTCAGCAAAAGCGCTATTCTAATTCAAACGCGTCCTTAATTAATTCTCTTTTTGTTTCGTCTTTCAAAGATAATATTGAAACCACGTCGAACCTCGCCTTCTTGTTCAAGAGGGCTTTTTCTTTAAGGAATGACAGAGCGCTTCTGGCAATCTGCCTTTGTTTAGAGACCGTTACTGCCTCTTGCGGTGTGCCGAATCTCTGGGAACGACGAGTCTTGACTTCTACAAAACAGAGCGTGTCTTTATCCCAAGCAATTATATCGATCTCTCCAAAGTGAGATTTATAATTTCTGGCGAGAATCTTATAACCCTGCTCTTTTAAGAAATCAGCTGCGACCTCCTCGCCGCATTTTCCCAGACGTATGCGTTCTTTAGACACCGCAAAAAGTATTTCTGTGAATTCCCGAAAGGCCGAATCTTCTAATTGCCTGGCGATGCGCAAGCGTAGGATAACCCTTGTGCCGCAGAAAACCGTATTCCGGAAACATCCGGTCGTATAAAGACATCAGCCGATCCCGGGTCACCTTGGCAACAATAGAAGCACAGGCAATGCTTATAGATCGAGAATCACCCTTAATGATATGGGTGGTGGCAAAACCCGTTTCTAAACCCGTATTACCGTCTACCAACACGTGGATATTTTTTGCCTTTTGCTGACCCAGTTTTTCTAGGAGCCCAACGATTGCCTTTTTCATGGCCAGGCGCGTGGCAACTAAAATATTCGAGCGATCAATTATTTTTTCGCTAATTATCCCCAGGCCAAACACCGCCTTCTCTTGAATTTCCAGAAATGCCCTTTCTCTCTGTCCGGAAGTCAGCTTTTTAGAATCATCAATGCGGTTTTTAAAACGCCGGGTTTTTAAAACCGCTGCCGCAGCTACTACCGGTCCGGCTAGGGGGCCCCGACCTGCCTCATCTACTCCGATAATCAAATCGAAACCCTGTTTTTTTAATTTTCGCTCGTAGTAAAGCATGCCGCATAAACTAGTGTGTAATTAAGCCTGGGGTTTTTCTTCATGGGGCGAAGCTGATTCTTTTGCTTCTATTTTTGTGGCCCGCTTTCCTACTTTACTGCGCAAATAATATAGCTTTGCCCTTTTTACCTTTCCCGAACGTATTACTTCAATCCGTTCAATGGTAGGTGAATAGAGCGGAAAAACGCGCTCGATGCCTTCGCCGTAAGAAACCTTTCTTACGGTAAAGCTCGCCTTTAATCCGGAGCCTTTTTTTGCGATCACTACACCCTCAAAGGGATGCAGGCGCATCTTATCCGGACCCTCGGGTAATTTTACCAATACCCTAACCGTATCCCCTACGCCAAAGGCAGGAACCTCTTTGTTTGTGTATTCATTTTCGATTTGTTTTAGTTTATCCATTAGACACACCTCTTTCGTTTAATAAATCAGGTCTTTTTTGTTTTGTGCGTTTAAGTGCCTCTTTTTTTCTCCAGGATTCTATTTTCTTATGATCACCGGATAAAAGTATTTCTGGAACCCTCAGCCTTTTGAAAACAGCTGGTCGGGTATACTGCGGATATTCTAATAGATTACCTTCAAATGACTCAAAATTCAAGGAATTTTTATCTCCTAAAACTCCCGGGATCAACCGTACCAGACAATCCACCAAAACCATAGCCGGCAGCTCTCCGCCGGTCAGGACATAATCGCCGATAGAAATCTCTTCACTAACCAGATGCTGCCTTACCCTTTCGTCTATTCCTTCGTAACGTCCGCAAATTAAAATAAGATGCTTATTTTTAGCTAATCTCTTTGCTGTTTTCTGGGTCAATCTCTCGCCCTGAGGGCATAATAAAACAATCTTTTGCTTTCTGACTTTGTGACTTTGCGACTTAATTTTTTCCACCGCCCGGAAAATCGGCTCCGGCCGCATCACCATTCCAGAACCTCCGCCAAAAGGGCGATCATCTACCTTTCTATGCTTATCTAGAGTATAATCACGCAAATCATAAAGATTGATTTTTACCTTTCCCTTGCTCTTGGCCCGCTTTATTATCGACTCGTTTAATACCGGCGCAAACATCCCGGGGAATATGGTAATAATATCTATGCGCATGTCAATTTAGCTATTAGCTGCGTTATTATATTTGCCAAAGAATTCCTTTTTAAACTCTAAGAACTTATCATCTTTAATTGCGAGGCGAATCCGGCGCATCAATTCCAGAAAGAAATGTACGTTATGCAAAGATACCAGCCTTAAACCCAGCATTTCTCCGCTATTGAATAAATGGCGCAGGTATGAGCGGCTAAAATTCGTACAGGTATAGCAACGACACTCTTGATCCAAGGGCGTGAAGTCTTCAGCAAAAACAGAGTTACGTACTGTAAGCTTGCCGGAGCTTGTAAAAGCAGTTCCATTTCTACCATAGCGAGTAGGCACTACGCAATCCAACATATCCACGCCGGACTCTACTGCCTGGATGATATCTTCCGGAAGGCCAACGCCCATCAAATACCTGGGCTTATTTTGCGGCAATATTTCTGTGACAAATTTCACTATATTATACCTTAAATCACGCGGCTCGCCAACAGAAATCCCGCCCAGGGCATAACCTGCAAACTCCATCTCGATTAACTGCTTAGCGCAAGTCTGGCGTAAATCTTCATACGTCGCCCCCTGTACAATCCCGAACAAAATCTGCCCATTGCTACCGGCGTCTTGCCTCAGACGGTGTGAAAAGTAGTCTTTTGTTCTGCGTGCCCATTCCAGCGTCCTTTCCATGGCGCACTCGGCTTGGTCCTTGCTTGCGGGATAATGCACGCACTCATCCAGGGGCATCATTATATCCGAACCCAAATCCATCTGAATATCAATTACGTCTTTTGGCTTTAATAAATGTCGCGTGCCGTCTATGTGAGACTGAAACTCCACCCCCTCATCGCGAATCTTTCTTAAAAGCGCCAAGCTGAATATCTGATAACCTCCGCTATCCGTAAGTAAAGGCTTCTGCCAATGCATAAAATTATGCAGACCCCCTGCCTGCTTAATAATACTCATACCGGGACGTAAAAATAGATGATAGGCATTGGCGAGTAAAACCTGAGCCCCGGATTGCTCCAATTCTAACGGAGAAAGGGTCTTTACCGTACCTTGAGTCCCCACCGGCATAAAACACGGCGTTTCGACGACGCCGCGCGCAGTCCTTAATTCTGCCAAGCGGGCAGAACTCTTTTTATCCTGATGAATTAGTGAAAACGACATGGTTTGCAATCAGATAATCAGCATACAATCGCCGTAACTGTAAAACCTGTATTTTCTCTCGATTGCCTGGCGATACGTATCCTGCATAAGTTTAGTCCCGGCAAAGGCACAGACCAGCATAAAAAGAGTAGTCCTGGGTAAATGGAAATTGGTCAAAAGGCCTTTAACTACTTTAAATTGATAACCGGGATAAATAAATAAATCCGTATATCCTTGCCTAATTCCCTCAGCATAAGTTTCCAATGCCCGCAAGCTCGTCGTGCCTACTGCCAGGATACGCTTTGTTTCATGCCGTGCGCTTTCTATGTGGCTGACTGTTTCTTCGGAAATACTAAAATACTCCCTTTCCATTTTGTGCTTAGTGATTTCCTGGCTTTTCACAGGCATAAAAGTTCCGTAACCAACATGCAAAGTTACATAAGCAATATCTATGCCCTGCCGGGCAATATCCTCAAGCAGCGCTTCTGTAAAATGCAGACCTGCGGTAGGTGCAGCTACTGCGCCTTCCTTGCTGGCATAAACGGTCTGATAATAAAGATTATCCTGCTTTTGCGGTTGTCTTTTTATATATGGCGGCAGGGGCATCTTGCCCAGGGCATAAACCGCCTGCGTACTGGGGGCTTGAAAAGTAACCTCCTGCCGGCCGCTGCGTAAGGCATAGATTTGCTCTCCGTTAAAAGAGATTTTTTCTCCGGGCTTGACGCGAGCGGGCCTGATTAAAGCCTCGAAAGTTAGACCGCCTTTTCTATTTAATAAAAACACCTCGACTCTACCGCCGCTTGCGCGCCTGCCAAGCAGTCGACAAGGCATAACCTTGGTATTATTCAACACCAAAAGGTCATCCTTATGCAAATACTCGCCAATTTCCTTAAAGATCCTGTGTTCAACATTTCCCTTTTGGCGATCTAAAACCAAAAGCCTGGACTCATCGCGTTTTTCCAGAGGATATTGCGCGATTAATTCTTTTGGCAGGTGATAATCAAAATCCGACAGTTTCATATTTTACCAGGAGTCTTTAGATAATTGTCGCCTAAAGGGTTAATCAAGAGTTGAAAGCCTTACACCAGGATAGTAATGTCGCAGTATCTCTTCGGCGGAATAACCTTCTTTAGCCATGAAATAAGCCCCCCATTGGCAAAGGCCTACACCATGGCCCCAGCCAACCCCCTCAAAAATGCCATCGCCGTTGACAACCTTTACCGTAAAATTAGTGCTGCGGATGATATTCGGGCCGATAATATTGCGAAAATCCTTAGCGGAAATCTTTTTTTCGCCTGTTTCCGTAATAATCTTTAAACTTAAAATTCGCCCTGAATTATTCCGGTTGGATACCAGAATGTCTTTTATGGGACTAATTTTATGCCCCGCATCAGTTAATTTGTTTCTGATCTCAGCTAATGACAATACACAATGCCACTTATAATGCGGCGACTGCCGGCAGAACTCACAAATTACACCCTTTAAGGGCAATAGATTTATATCCCAGAGCATTGACGCATCTTCAGTATGTCCGGCGCAGGTGGCATGGAAATACGTAGGGAAAATCTTATCCTGATACTTAAGCACTAATCCCTTGGTTTGTTGAACAGCCCTATTTGTGCGTTGGCGCTCTGCATACCTTCCTCCGTAAACCTGGGAATATATATCCTTTGTAACATCGTAATCTAGGGCAACGCTGCATTGTTGCTGATAAAGCGCGTAAGTCCGACAGGCGACTGCCTGGGCCTTTAATACCTCCATCGGCCAATAGTGAGAGGCCTCATGATACAAGATTCCTTTAATATAATCCTCGACATCAATATAGTTTACAACCGAAAACTCGCCTTTTTCTTTTCTTATAAAAGCCAGATCCCCCCTGAACCTTTGGCCGTTTATTATAAGCGCTTCGGGCTCTTGCGTCTTAATCAAGACTTTCGGCAAATAGGTTTCTATATTATTGCCCAATAGAAGCTTGTTTTTATATACGCAAACCGTGGTCTTTAGATTTTCGCCGCGATAGTATACTTTATCTTGCGATAAGTCAATGACTTCGTATGCCCCGATTATTTTTAAGCGGATTGAAGTTGCCTGGGGCAGGATAAGCACGCGGATAAATTTGCTAGACTGGGCGCGACATATAGAAAACAAAAGACAGAAAAGAAAACACAAAGAGACGGCTTGAATAATTTGCTTTCTAAATATAAAAAAAATCTGTTTTATCGGCGAGGCCATAGCCAAAAGAATAAGGAAAGGATAATGCTTACCAATAAAGAAGTAGCCAGTGGAAAATAAAAAGTAAAATTCTTTTTCTGAATATAGATGTCTCCGGGTAGTTTCCCCAGAAAAGGTATTCTATTGAAAAAAGTTAAAACCAAACCTAAGCCGACTAAGATAACGCCGAAGATGATTATTGCTTTTCCAAGCTCTGGCATCTTTCAGACTCCGAATATAAACAACCACAGTACTTCTGGCAATATATGCCTTTATTTTTTGCTTCCTTATGCCCCTGCGCAAACCCGGGACGGAAATTCTCAAAGTAAAACGCTACTCCCTCATCCCGGGCGGTTTTTTCTCCGATATTCTTTATTAATTTCTGGTCCTGGTAAGGACTTACCAATAAAGTTGTAGAAAAACCTTCAAAGCCCTTCTCTTTGGCAAATTGTGCGGTCCTTTTAAGACGCAGCGCAAAACACGCAGAGCACCTGCTGGGCCTTTCTGTGTTCTCCTTTATCGCATCGTTAAATTGCGATGGAATATATTCCGGATAAATAACCTCGGGTGCGCCATTGCCGCTAGTAAGCTCTACCAAGGCCGTCCTTCTCTTTCTATATTCGTCTGGAGGGAAAATATTTGGATTATAAAAAAAACCGGCAACGCCATGGCCGTCTTCTTTTAATTTCTTCGCCGGATAAATCAAGCACGGCGCACAGCAGGTATGCAGTAGAATTTTCATAATCTAACAGCCTAGTTTTTTAAAATATAAATGAAACTGGTGATTTTTGAGCGAATGGAGATTTTAGGCAAAAGCAGCTCGAGTATTTTTGGGTATTCCGGCGGAGCGATAGCGACAAAGCCGGAACGGCGAGGATGTTGAGGAGCATTTGCTTAGAGCAAATGCGACGAGTTCCGCAGCCGCCAAAAATACGAGAGACCTTTGCCGGCCCGAATGGGCAAAAACGACCCGAGCGAAAAAATCAACCAGTTTCGTTTATTTTTCAAACAGTTCTTGCTGTTTTTCGTTGTTATATTTTAATCCGAAGTGCGCGAAGGCAAGCTGGGTCGCCTGTCGGCCGCGGGAAGTGCGTTTTAAATATCCGGCCTTCAGTAAATACGGCTCTACGGTATCAGCCAAGGTATCCACTTCCTCATTAAGACTGGCAGCGAGCGACTCTATGCCCACTGGTCCGCCACCATAAGTCTCTAAGACTAATTTTAAGACCTTGCGGTCTAGGTCATCGAGTCCAGCCCTATCAATACCTAAATCATTCAGGGCCCTTACCGCAACCTCCAAATTGATCTGGCTTATCTTGGCTACCTGAGCATAATCTCTTACCCTTCTAAATAACCTATTAGCGATACGCGGCGTGCCGCGGGAACGCCGGGCTATCTCTGAAGCAGCCTCTTCATCGCAAGACATGCCCAGCGTCTTTGCCGAGTGCTTTATAATCTTGGTTAAATCCTGCACCTGATAAAAGTCCAGATTATAGAAAATACCAAATCTGCTGCGTAACGGCGCAGCCAACAAGCCGGACCTTGTGGTAGCGCCTACCAGAGTAAAAGGCTTGAGATTAAACTTTATGGTTTTGGCATAGGGACCTTTATCGATCACAAAATCGATCTGAAAACTCTCCATCGCCGGATAAAGAAACTCCTCTACTACTTTTGAAAGCCGATGTATCTCATCTATAAAAAGAATATCGCCTCTATCGAGGTTAGTAAGTACGCCGATGAGGTCTCCTGCCCTTTCTATGGCCGGGCCGGAAGTAGAGGTAATCTTAGCATTCATTTCATGGGCAATGATTTGCGCCAGAGAAGTCTTACCTAAACCCGGGGGGCCGGATAACAGGATATGCTCCAGGGGTTCCTTTCTTTGTTTGGCGGCAGCCAGGCAAATCTTTAAATTTTCTATTGTTTCTTTCTGGCCTACGAAATCCGAAAGCTTCTTTGGTCGTAAGGAGATATTTAAAACTACGTCCTCCTCGGACTCCGGCAAGTCCCTGGGCATGCTCGATTCTCGGGAAATACCGGCCTTTAAATCTTGGGGACTTGCACTAATCAGTTTTTGTCTTGTCTCTTTGCCCATAAGGAAGAATGTTATCTTTATTCCTGGAAATCACAATTTCTCCGAAGAACTCTTTTTGCCACGCCAGGATTTCTTTTAAACGGATTAATTCCAAAATAGCCAGAAAGATTACGATAATCTCCATCTTGTTGCCTGCCTTACTGAAGAGTTCGGAAATACGCACTGAATTATGAATAAGCAAGAGGTGTAAAATCTCATGGATTTTATCCTGAATGGTAAATTCATCTTTGATTACTTCATAAAATAACTCTTTGGGGATATTCTCAATTGCCTTAGAAAAAGCGTTTAGAAGGTCAAACACGCTGGCCTCAAAATAAACCTCGCCTTCTTCTGGCTTCAGCTGCTCTTGCTCTATAGCCTTCGGCCGCTTAAATACCTCCTTTTGAGTGGCTTCCTTTTCCCTTAACGTCTGGGCAATCTCTTTAAACTTCTCGTATTCCAAGAGGCGCCTAACCAGCTCCTGCCGCGGATCCTCTTGAGGCGAGTCTTCTTGTCCTTCTTCTGCCGGCAGCAGCATCTTGGATTTAATCTGCATGAGGGTTGCCGCTATCACCAGAAATTCCCCGGCGATATTTAAATCCAGCAGGCGCATCAATTCCAGATACTGCAGGTATTGTTCGGTTACCTGGGCTATAGGTATATCGTAAATGTTTAAGTGGTCTTTTTTTACCAGATATAAAAGCAGATCCAGCGGCCCTTCAAATATTTCTAATTTTACCTTGTAGCTCATTGAAATAAATTAAGTGCGGCTTTAACTTCCTCGATTGTACGACGGGCAACCTCTCCCGCCCGTTGTTTACCCCGCTCTAAAACGTCCTTAATCTGCTTTGGATTTGAAAGTAATTCTTTGCGTTTTAGTTGGATGGGCCCCAGGAAATGGATTAAAATCTCCGCCAGTTCTTTTTTGCATTCCGTACAGCCTATCTGCGCCTTGCGGCAAAGTCCGTTAATCTCTCGGCCGCGCTCGCGTGCAAATACGGCGTAGTAGCTGTGCACGTTACATTTTTCAGGATGCCCGGCATCGCTTCGTTTTATACGGGCGGGGTCAGTAAACATTTGGGCGGTTTTTTTACGCACCGAGTCCTTTTCTTCCGAGAGGGCAATAAAATTATCGTAGCTCTTACTCATCTTGCGGCCATCTAACCCTAAGAGCCTGGCCTCACTCGTTAATACGGCCTGCGGGTCGGGAAATAACGATTTTTTATAAAGACCGTTGAAACGACGGGCAATCTCCCGCGTAAGCTCAAGATGCGGAAGCTGATCTTCGCCTACGGGCACTGCCTGGGCCTGATAAAGTAAAATATCCGCAGCCTGTAAGACCGGATACCCCAGAAAGGCATAAGTTTTTAAATCGCGATTTTTTATTTCGCGCAACTGTTCTTTATAGGTCGGACAACGCTCAAGCCATCCTAAGGGAGTCAGTAAAGAAAAGGCCATATATAATTCCAGATGCTCTTTGACCTCTGATTGAATAAAAAGTACTGACTTATCCGGCGAAATTCCGCAGGCAATCCAATCTGCCACATTATTAAAGATGTTCTCCTTAATGCCTTTGGGGTTTTCATATTCCGACATAAGGGCGTGCCAATCCGCAACCATAAAAAAACAATCGTACTCATCCTGCAATTTCACCCAGTTGCTCAAGGCACCGACTAGATGCCCCAGATGCAATCTGCCCGTAGGCCGCATCCCGCTTAATATACGTTTTTTATCAGTCATTTTTATTTTATAATTTTCTGGCGATTTTTTCGATTTCATAGGCCTGGATAATATCGCCTTCTTTTATTTCTTCAAAACCCCCTACGGCTATACCGCACTCATAGCCCTCAGCCACTTCCCTGACATCGTCTTTAAAACGCTTTAAAGAAGAAATCTTTCCTTCGAATACCGTCTCGCCGTTACGCACTACGTCAACATGGCTGCTGCGTAAAATCTTACCCTTACTGACAAAACATCCGGCGATTATTCCCGAGCGGGACAATTTAAAAACCTTGCGCACCTCAACTTTTCCCAGAAAATTCTTCTTAAGCTTTGGCTCAAGCATGCCTTCGATGGCGGCTTTTATGTCGTTGGCAAGTTCATAAATGATATTATAAATCCTTACCTCCACTCCCTCTTTAGCCACCAATTCTTTGGCGCGCTCATCCGAGACTACATTAAATCCCAAGATCAGGGCATTGGACGCTACTGCCAAAATCACATCCGAGGCATTAATATTTCCTACCCCTTCATGGATGATATTAAGCTTGATATCGACAGCACTGACATCCAGCTTAGCCAGGGTATCTTTTATTGCCTCTAATGAACCTTGGACATCGGCCTTGACGATTAATTTTAATTCTTTGAGTTTTCCTTCCAGAATCTGGGCGTGTAAATCCTCCAATGTAATTCTAGACGTTGTCTGAATATTCTCTTGCCGCTTTTTTTCCTGTCTCTTTAAGGCGATATCGCGAGCGGTCTTTTCATCGGGCACAACATAGAACTGCTCTCCTGCATCGGGGATTCCGGCTATGCCTAAAACCTCAACCGGAAAAGAAGGCCCGCAGGCCAACGCTGCCCGGCCACGGTCATCAAACATTGCCTTGACCTTACCGTAGTATTTACCTGCGATAACATAATCGTTTAAGCGCAAGGTACCGTTACTAACGAGTAAGGTTGAAACCGGCCCCCTGCCCTTGCTCATCTTAGCTTCGATCACAACACCCTTGGCCAGGCGGTCAGGATTAGCATTTAATTCCAGCATCTGCGCTTCTAATACTATCATTTCTAATAAATTATCGATCCCCTCGCCGGTTTTTGCCGATACCGGGACAGTAATCGTTTTTCCGCCCCAGTCTTCCGCAGCCAAATTCACACCCGTAAGTTGCTTTTTCACTCTGTCAATATCTGCCTGGGGTTTGTCGATTTTATTTATTGCTACGATTATAGAAACCTCTGCTGCGCGGGCATGGTCTATTGCCTCTTGGGTCTGAGGCATTATTCCGTCATCAGCCGCTACCACCAAAACTACAATATCTGTAGCCTGCGCCCCGCGCGCGCGCATGGCGGTAAAGGCCTCGTGCCCGGGAGTATCCAAAAAAGTAATCTCGCTATGCGGCAAAATCACCCTGTGTGCGCCTATATGCTGAGTAATTCCACCGTGCTCATATTCTGCAACTTTAGTCTTACGGATAGCATCCAAGAGCGAAGTCTTGCCGTGGTCAACGTGACCCATAAATGTCACTATAGGAGGCCTGGGTTTTAATTTTTCCGGAATATCCGGCTCTTCGTGAATACCCAGCACCGACTCTTCTTCATCGGGAGCTCTCTTAATTCTAAAACCAAATTTTTCGCATAACCCGCTTGTTGCAGATTCATCCAAAACTTGATTTATACCGGCCATAATCTTCATATCCATTAAGGCCTTGATTACGACCGAGGCTTTCTCTTGTAATTTTACCGCCAGGTCTTTAACGCTAATGGGTAGCCTCAGCTGTAATTCTTTTTTGCTAACGACTTCTTCGGGCAGGCTTGGCTTTGCCTCCGTAACTTCTTCTTTTTTAATTATCGGGCTCGGCTTTTCTGTTTTCTTTTCTGCTTTTTCCGGCTTAGGTGCCGCTGGCTTAACTCTAGCCTCAGGCGGCCTTGGAACAGAAACGGTTTCTTGCGGCTTTGGAGGTTGTTTTACGGGTAGGACTTTTTCTGTAACTGAAGGAGCTATCTCTTGTATAGGCGCAATCTCTGGCTTTAAAACAGGAGTTGCCTTTTCTTTCAAGGCTGTTTTGCGGGCCGGCTTGCTCGGCGCTTTTGTTTTCTGCGATATTGGCTTAGGCTTAGGTTTAGCCTGGGCCTTGGGCTTGGTAGGTTTCTTAGCTGTCTTTTTCTTAGCTCCTATTTTCTTTTTCTCTGCAATTTTTTCTTTTTTGATTTTATCTTTATCTTTCGCCATAGTTTTATTGCGCAAAGGATAGATCGACCCTTTTATTCCTTGCGGGATTTACGGATTATTTCCCTTGCCTCCTTGATTAATTTCTCGGCTTTCTTCTCTCCTATGCCCTTCACCTGCAAAAGGTCTTTAACCTCGGTCTTGGCGATAGCCTCGAGATTCTCAAAGCCTGCCTCTGCTAAAAGACCGACGGTTTTTTCGCCTACACCGCTTAAAGCGCTTAAACCCTGGGCAGACTCCTGGGGTTTTCTTTTTTTGGGCTTCTTTGCTGCGAGTTCTTCTGCCTGGGCCTTTTCTGCCTGGACCTTTGCTTCCTCTGCTGCCTGCGCCAGTGCCTCTTTGGTGCGAATATCCAACTCCCAACCGATCAATTTAGAGGCCAGGCGTACATTCTGCCCGTGTTTACCGATAGCCAGGGACAACTGGTCGTAATTGACGATCACCTCTGCTCTCATTTTTTCTTTATCCAGCCTGATCTCGGAGACCTCGGCCGGGGAAAGCGCAGCCTTAATATATTCCCGAATATCATCGCTGTAACGCACAATATCGATTTTTTCTCCCTGCAACTCATTGACTATATTTCTTACCCGGTTACCGCGCATGCCCACGCATGCCCCCACGGAATCCACTTTTTCGTTTTTCGAAAAAACCGCGATCTTGGTGCGCTCGCCTGCCTGGCGCGCCAGAGACTTAATCTCGACGATACCTTCGTAGATTTCCGGCACCTCTAATTCAAACAATTTTTTTACCAGGCTGGGATGGGCCCGGGAAAGAAAAATCTGCGCACCCTTCTGGCCTTTCTTGACTTCTGTCAGAAGCGCGCGAATACGCTGCCCCTGTTTAAATTCCTCCTTGGGGGACTGGTCGTGCCTTAAGATCATGCCCTCAGCCTTACCCAAAAGATCCACGATAATATTGCCCCGGTCAAATCGATAGACCACGCCGCTGGCAATCTCTCCTACCCGTCCCTGAAACTCGTTAAATATAACCTCTTTCTCGGCTTCGCGAATTTTCTGAATAATCACCTGCCTTGCCGTAGAGGCAGCGATACGTCCAAAATCTATAGAGGTAATCTCCTCTTCATTCCTAAAGGCTCGGATTTTTCCGGTATCACGGCTTAACTCTATCCTTAGCTCTTCTTCGGGTTTGACATCAATGACCTTACGCGCAGCAGTCAAAAGCGCGCTTTCTACCGCTTCGATTAAAACCTCTTTCTTGATTCCTCTTTCTCTTTCGATTTGCTCCAGTATAGCTAATAATTCTTCACTCATAGCAGTCTCCGCAAATTGTCCTTTAATTGTAATGTAGCCCTAACCAAAAGGCAATTCCCAGGCAATAATTTATTCGATAGCCTGTTTTGCCTTTACTACCTTGGCCAAAGGAATTTCTATGTCGCCGTCTTGTGTATGTACGAATACCGAAGTTTCGGTTACTTCTTTAATTTCTCCCTGTAGTTCCATTTTTCCTTTTATTGATTCGCTTAGGAAAAAGCTTGCCTTTCTGTTTATGCAGCGGGTGTAATCGCCAGGATTCTTTAATGGCCGGTCTAAGCCCGGAGAAGACACTTCCAGAATATAACGATCTTGAATCAAATTCTGCTCATCCAGCATCTCACCGATCTTAGTATTTAATCTACTGCATTCACCCAGGCTGATGCCCCCTTCCTTTCTGTCTACCAACAGGCGCAAGATAGGGTTTCTGCCTTGCGGGATGAAATTGATTTCTACTAATTCAAAGCCTTCCGCTTCCAAAATAGGTAAAATTGCCTGCCTTAACCGAGAAAGCAAACTCTCTAAATTCATCTCTATCCCTCTTGGTTAATTTCCCTGAAGATATAATTCGCTTGCTGTTTAAGCTTTAAATAAAATTTAGGCATCTTACCGGTCGGCTTTACCACCCCGCTTGCCTCATCCATCACAAATATATCCTCTAATTGGTAATCCCTGCCCTTTAATACCTCGCTAATCTGAACAATCTTACGGCTGCCGTTTGGAAACCTGACCGTATTAACGATTAAGTCTATTGCGCTGATTATCTGTCTTCTGGCTACATCGCTTGACATATTCAGGCTACCCATCAGCGCTAAAACCTCCAGCCTCTCCAGGGTTTCTAACGGGGAATTGGCGTGCAATGTAGTCATCGACCCCTCATGCCCGGTATTCATCGCCTGAATCATATCCAATACTTCGTCAGACCTTACTTCTCCGATAATGACCCGATCGGGACGCATATGTAATGAATTCTTCACCAGATTCCTAATGGTAATCTCGCCCCTTCCTTCGATGTTCGGGGGCCGCGATTCCAAATAAACCGTGTGTTCCCGCGGAAGATTCAGCTCCCTGGTATCCTCTATGACGATTACCCTCTCTCTTTTTGGTATGAAAGCGCTAAGCGCATTTAAAAGAGTAGTCTTTCCGGAACTGGCCCCGCCGCTAAGTAATATATTGAGCCTTGCCACTACGCAGGCCTTAAGAAACTCAGCGGTTACTTCATCCAGCGAGCCCAAGCGAATTAAATCGTTTATGTTTAATATCCGGTGCGGAAACTTTCTAATGGTCAAAAGGGTACCTGTAGAGGAAATGGGAGACCTGACAACGTTGACGCGCGCGCCGTCGGTCAAACGGGCATCTACGTAAGGCTCAAATTCCGTTACCCTTCTTCCCAGGGGAGAAAGCATCTTATCGATAAAATAACCCAGATGTTCTTCGCTTTCAAAATGTAAATCCGTAAGTTCCAGTATGCCGTTACGTTCTATAAAAATCTGGTCCGGCCCGTTTACCATAACCTCTGATATTTCGGGATTCCTTAATAAGCTGTCGATCGGACCAAATCCCACCACCTGTGACATTATATCGCTGAAGATTTCTTCCTGTTCGCTGGCGCTAAGATATATCCTGTTTTCCTTAAGCACCGCTCTAAAGATCGCCTCCAGCCTTCTTCTAAAATGTGCGTCACTGATGTTTGAAGAACCTATATTTAACTCCGCAGATCTTTCTTTCAGCCTCTTCAGGATTAATTCTTTTAAATTCGGATCTTGAGGACTTTTTGCCATAAGAATCCACCTCTATTTAACTGCTTCTAAGGCCGCCTTGACTTCGTTACCTAAAGTTTTGGGCTCAACTAAAAGAGTTTCTTTGTTGCCGCGAAACTTTATTTCAATCTTTTTTTGCTGTATTGTCTTTGGGCCTATAATTATCTGTATTGGTATCCCGATTAAATCGGCATCCTTAAACTTTACCCCTGCCCGCTCATCGCGATCGTCGAGCATTATCTCTAAACCGGATTTCTTAAGCTCCTCGTATACGCCGCAGGCAAATTCCAATATTGGCTTATCGGTTGTATCCAAAGCAAGGATAACCGCATGGTATGGACTTATCTCTTTCGGCCAGATGATGCCATCGCGGTCGTAATTCTGCTCTACGATCGCTGATACCAACCGTGAAACCCCTATGCCATAACAACCCATAATTATGGGGCGCGTCTTTTGCTGGGCGTCTAAAAAGTTTGCCTTTAATGCCAGACTATATTTCGTCCCTAATTTAAAAATGTGGCCGACCTCGATACAATTTACTTTCTCGGTCTTTTTCCCGCATTCCTTGCACGAATCTGGATGACCTTCCTTTAAAGGCCAAACCTTCCCGCATCCAGGACAACTAATCACCGCGTCTTCGCCGTCTTTGGCCGGGACCATAAATTCATGCGACATCCCGCCGCCCATCACGCCCGGATCGGCCTCAAGACTCAAAAAATTTAACCCGCATCTATTAAAAATATTGGTATATGCCTTATACATAGCCTGGTAATTTTTATCTAAACCTGACTCATCCTGATCAAAGCTATAGGCATCTTTCATGATAAACTCGCAGGCCCGTACTAGTCCGAAACGCGGCCTGAGTTCATCGCGAAACTTAGTCTGTATTTGATATAACACCAGGGGCAGCTGCTTATAGCTGGAAATGTGGTTGGCGATAAGTTCAGTAATCACCTCTTCGTGCGTAGGCCCCAGACACACATTTCTTCCCCGGCGGTCTTGAAACCTGATCATTACCTCTCTTATATCCTTATCTCGTCCGGTCCTGGCCCATAATTCCAGCGGCTGTAGGGCAGGCAGTAAAAGCTCTAGCGCGCCCGCGGCGTTCATTTCCTGGCGGATGATGCCTTTAATATTATCCAGTACGCGCAGGCCTAAAGGCAAATACGAATACACCCCGGCCATCAATGGCCGCACCAATCCCCCGCGCAACAAAAGCTTATGGCTTATCGATTCTGCATCTGCGGGTGCTTCTTTTAATGTCGGTATAAAAGTCTTTGACCAAAACATATCTTAAAAATTAATAAAATATTCCCTCGGGTAGATCTATCCCGGCTTTTTTAAACATGGGATAAAACTGAGGGAGGGTGCCGGTTGCCTTCCAAGCCCCTACAACCTGGCCTTGTTCGCCAAACCCCTGAATGTCATAGTAAAAGATATCTTCTAAAACTACCTGGCCCTCCTTTAATCCGTTAATCTGGGTAACCTGCATAACCTTTCTGCTGCCGTCTAAGACCTGCTCCTGATGTACTATGAGATTAATGGTTTCCGAGATCTGGCGATGGATTACCTCTAAGGTAAGGGGTAAACCCGAAAGCATAGACATCATTTCTATACGGGAAATGGCATCGCGGCTGGAATTGGCGTGTAAAATTGCCAGAGACCCCGAATGACCGGAACAAATCGCCTGCATCATATCCAATGCCTCCGGCCCCCTGATCTCTCCGATGATTATCCGGTCAGGACGCATACGCAAAGAATTCTTAAAAAGCTCACGGATACCCACCTCTCCTCTACCCTCAATATTAGGAGGTCGACACTCTAATCTTACTACGTGCTCCTGACCTAGTTTTAATTCAGCAGTATCCTCAATGGTAATAATCCGCTCGGAGTTGGGTATATAAGAGGAAAGTACGTTGAGCGTAGTAGTCTTTCCTGTGCCGGTGGCGCCGGTAAAGATGATGTTGACTTTGGCCTTGATGCAGGCTACCAAAAAGTCCGCCATGCGCTGATCCATCGTGCTCATCCTTACCAAATCTTCTACTACGCGGAGCTCTTTTAAATATTTCCTAATCGTGACGATCGGCCCGTCGGGAGCAAGGGGCGGAATAATGATGTTAACCCGTGCCCCGTCCTTAAGTGCGATTTCGGTAAAAGGATTGGTTTCATCTACCCTGCGCCGCGTAGGCGAAAGCATCTTATATATAAGATACATCAGCTGCTGTTCGTCTTCAAAGACGGTATCAGATAATACCATCTTATCGCGCCTCTCCACATAGATTTTCTGCGGCCCATTGATCATCACTTCGGTGATGCCCGGGTCTTTCATAAACCCCTGTATAGGACCGTAACCCAAAATTTCGTCAATAAGACTGTCGATTATTGCCTGCTTGCCTTCTTGCGAGATATTGATGTGCTCGCGCTCTGTAATACCGTTTACTATCTGCCTGATTGCCGAAGCGACCTCCTCGTCTTTAACATCCTTCTTAGATAACAACCCTGCGTAATCGCTGCTGATTATCTTTCTTACTCTTTCCTTCAGGTCTTTTCGCATCTTAAATCTCTCCTCCCGCAAGCCCCTTGCCTTTCGGACCAGCAAGGGTGCTGCCTGCTGCAGCAAAAGTGGGACATCCCACAAGGGTGGGACACCGGCCAATCCTTTGCCGCAGAAAGCGGCAAGGCCGGGTGCCTAGATTTATCCTATAAAATCGGGTGTTCATTTTAACTGATGCAACAAGCTAGCAATGCAATTAAAAGGAGTAACCTTTTTGATCCGCCTGCCACCAGCAAATAATACCCCTTCTTTTCTCCCAAAGGCAACTCCCGCATCCGCCTCTCTTGCTTCTCCGGGGCCGTTAACAACGCAGCCCATAACAGCCAGCTTTTTCGGTCCAGTCACATCTATGCAGGCAGAAGCGTTAAGCTTATTCTCTAAATCCTTAACTATCTTTACCAGGTTTACTTCGCAACGCCCGCAGGTAGGACAACTAATCAACTCCCAGCCAAAGCTGCGTAATCCCAAGGCCTCTAAAATATATTTGGCAACCTTTACCTCTTCCTGCGGTTTATCTGTAAGCGAAATCCTGATGGTATCGCCGATACCTTGCTCCAGGAGAACCCCCAGAGCAACCGCAGACTTCACCGCTCCTTGTAAAGCCAGACCCGTGGCAGTAACGCCTAAATGCAAAGGATATGCACAAATTTTGGCAATCTCACGATAGGCCTGTATTGTATCCCCCACTGTAGATGCCTTTAAGGAAACTACTATATCATTAAAATGCATCTTCTCCACCATCCTGATATAATCCATGGCGAAACTAACCAAACGTTGAGAAACCGGCCTATTCTTAGAATTAGAATCAGGCAGAGACCCGGAATTAACACCCACTCGTAAAGGAATGCCGGCAGACTTAAGCGCAGCGACGATACTTTTGACTTCCTTGGCCTTATAAATATTACCGGGATTAAGTCTAATCTTATCCGCTCCGTTATCAATCGCCTCTATGGCAAGTTTCCAGTGAAAATGACAATCCGCAACCAAAGGAATATTAATCCGGGATTTAATCTTCTTGATTGCCTGGGCATCAGTTTTATCTTTAACTGCCAGGCGTACAATCTCGCAACCGCAGGCCTCTAAATCTTTAATCTGACGTACGGTACTTGCTATATCGGCAGTCTTTGTCTTAACCATAGACTGTATGGCAATAGGGTGATTACCGCCGATTAAGCAATTGCCAATTTTTACTACCTTAGCTTTACGTCGCATCATCATTTACTAAAAAATCTTTCAATCTTATCGCCAAAGAAATTAACTATATCGTTGTAAGTTACAAAAATTACCAAAGATATAAGCAGCGCGAAGCCTACGCGCGCAATAATCTGTTCGGTCTTGGCGGTAATGGATTTCTTCCGGATTTTCTCCAGGGCTAATAGAGCTATGTGTCCGCCGTCTAATATCGGTAGCGGCAAAAAATTAAATATTGCCAGGCTTATACTCAAAACTGCCACAAGTTGCAAAATGGGAACGAAACCCAATTTTGCCACTTCGCCAACGACTATAACGATACCTACGACACCGGTGACCGATTCACGGAAAGGTAATCGACCGGAGACTAACAGCCACAGCGCCCTAAGAATCATCCGGGTCAAATCCCCGGTATGCTTAGCACCCAAGATAAACGACTCCAAAAACCCATGCCTTACTTCGACAAACTCCTCTGATTGCTCAATGCCTAATAATGCTACTTGTTTTTCCTGGCCCAGGGGATCATTTACTTTATCTGCCTGAAGGACAACCTCAATTTTTTCTTCCTTATCGTTACGTAAAACCGATAAGACAACCTTGTCATTAACCTCTTTGCTGAAAATTATCTTCTGCAACTCTTCCCAATAGGTTACCTTCTCGCCGTCGATAGAGATAATCTTATCGCCTACTTGCACCCCGGCCTTTTTTGCGCCAAAACCTTCTCTTAGGCCCCCGACCTCCGTAGTAAGCATGGGGTATCCCAGGAAACAAACCAGGCAAAAAAATAAAAAACCCAGCAAATAATTTAGGAAGGGGCCGCAGGCAACAATCCAAAAACGCCTACCCGGTGATTGCGAAAGAAATTCATCGGGGGCGTGCTTGTATTCAGCCAGATTATCCCCTGCCATTTTTACAAAACCTCCCAAGGGAATGGCAGCAATACTGTATTCGGTACCTTTTTTCTTTCTTTTGAATAACTCCGGCCCAAAACCGAGTGAAAATTTCTCTACGCGTACTCCCATCTTTCGCGCGCAGAAAAAGTGTCCGAACTCATGCACAACAATCAATATGCCTATGATAATAACAGAAATTATAACATTCATCTTTTATCAGTTGAGTTTAGTGATTGTATCTTGCGCCTGTCTTCTCGCCCAGACATCTGCCTCTTGGATATCTTTCAAATTCGGACAGGGCTTATTCGTATGTTTATCCAGTACTGTTTTTACTACTTTCGGTATAGACATAAAATCCAATCGTTGGCGTAGGAACTCTTCTACGCAAACCTCGTTTGCCGCGTTTAACACGCAAGGTGAGGTTCCCTTTTCTTTGGCCGCCCGATAAGCCAATTGTAAACAGGGGAAGCGTTTAAACTTGGGCTTTTCAAAATTCAATTCTTTTAATGCGTGGAAATCTAACCCTGAGAGCCTGCTGGGCATTCTCTGGGGATAAGAAAGCGCGTATTGGATAGGGATACGCATATCGGTTACTGACAATTGCGCCAATATCACCCCGTCTATAAACTCAACCATGGAGTGAATGATTGCCTCGGGATGAATCAGGACTTTTATTTTATCCAAGTCTATATTGAATAAAAACATGGTCTCTAGAACTTCCAGCCCTTTATTCATTAAAGTTGCGGAATCAACGGTGATTTTTCTCCCCATCTTCCAACGCGGATGCCTAAGCACTTGTTTTACGGATACATTCTGCGAACGCAAGAAGTTATGTCTTCTCAACGGCCCCCCGGAAGCAGTAAGATAAATACTTTTTAATCGGCCTTTTTCCTGGTTCTCCAGGCACTGCCAAATCGCAGAGAGTTCGCTGTCCACGGGCATAATCTTTACTTTTTTATTTTTGGCCTTCTCCATAATGATAGGACCGGCCATCACCATTGACTCCTTATTTGCCAATGCCACATCTATACCGGAATCGATGGCCTCTAATAACGGGCCTAAGGCAGAAGCGCCGCTTATGGCCAAAACTATCTCATCTACTTTTATCCTCTGCAGCATTTCCCTTAAGCCCTCATCGCCTGTAAACAACCTAACCTTGGTATTAAGCCTGTTTTTTAATTCTTTGCTCGCGGATACATCTCTTACGCAGACTGATTCCGGATGAAAATTCTTTACCTGCCGGTACAATAAATCCGTATTAGTATTGGTACTCAGCGCAACAACACGGAAACCATTACCCAAAGACCTGATTACATCCAGGGCATTTTCTCCGATTGAACCGGTTGAACCTAATATAGCAATGCGTTTCATTACCTTTTTATGCTGGTGAAATTATGCTGATATAAAAATAAAATGCCGGTGCCGTAAAAAGCAGGCTGTCTATCAAGTCCAAAACCCCTCCGATGCCGGGAATGGAATTCCCCGAATCTTTAACATTACAATCACGCTTAATCAAAGATTCGGAAAGATCACCCAATTGCCCCAAAACGCTTAAAATAACACCGACCGATAACAGTTGCAAAAAACCAAACCCCAGCCACGGCTTACAGATAAAAGCCCCCAATATGCCAAAACCCAGGCCTCCTATCGCTCCCTCTATTGACTTCTTAGGGCTAATCCGCGGTAATAAAGGGTGCTTACCGAAGCGGCTGCCAATAAGATATGCCCCGATATCCGCGAATTTGGTAATGATAATCACAGAAGCTAAGAGCCCCACGCCGCCATTTAAATATCTGATTTTAATCAGAAAACTAAAAAACCAGCAGATATAAAGTATTCCAAAAAGGGTAGTGGAGATATCAGTAATCACGCCGGAATTCTCCCGGCGCTTTAGCTGCATGATAATCAGGAACAATAGCATCAAAACAATAAAAAGCAATTCCCAGCTTTTGGTAAGCTCAAAGCGAAAGGTTATGGAAAGCGGGATCATCGCCCCGACCACGATGCCGAAATATTTATAAATACTAATGCCTTTCTTCTCCAGCATCGTAAAAAACTCAAAGAGCCCAAACACCGCAAACGCGGCAACCGCCAAACCCAACAAGCTTTCAACAAATATGGTGCCCACTACCACCGCCACCAGCACTATAGTACTAACGAGTCTTTTCCCCAACATCTACCTTACCGAATCTCCTTTCCCGCCTATGGAACTCCTCTATGGCCTTGGCCAGATCCTCTTTCTTAAAATCCGGCCAATATTTCGGACTGAATATTAGTTCGGCGTAAGAAATCTGCCAGAGTAAAAAATTACTGATGCGCATCTCACCGCTGGTGCGAATCAAAAGATCAGGATCAGGAAGCCCTGCGGTATAAAGATAATCCTGGAAATTAACGTCTTTAAGGCTATCGATTTTTACCCGCTCCTGTAAAACCTCTCTGGCAAAATTTTTGGCGGCATCGACAATCTCCTGTCTTGCCCCGTAGTTTAAGGCCAAGACTAAAACTAAACCGGTATTAGCGCTAGTACGGGCCTTTGCTTCTCTCAGCTTGGCGCGCACGTATTCCGGCAAGGGATCATCTCTTCCGATAACCCTAAAGCAAACGTTATTACGGCCCAACTCTTCTATCTCGCTATCCAAAAATTTACATAAAGAACGCATGAGCATATCTACTTCTCTTTTCGGCCGGTTCCAATTTTCGCTGGAGAAGGCAAAAAGAGTAAGCACGCCCACACCTAAAGAAGCTGCCTGGCGCACGATCTCTTTGACTCTTTTGATTCCTTCCAAATGCCCGGCAGTGCGCGGCAGATTTCTTTCTTTTGCCCAGCGGCCATTACCATCCATGATTATCGCGATATGCCGGGGCACGCTCTTTGTATCCATCATGCTAAGCTAATATGCAAAGTTTAAAGTTTTCGCTTTACTGGTGCACCCTATAATCTATATTAGGAAATATATTATCCTTATATTCAATATCCGCCAACCACCCGGGGTCCACTGAATTGGCTTTGATATCTTCGTAAAGGCGGTTAAAACGCAAGAGGTGGTCTTTGGTACGTTTTATCGCATAGCTGGGATGTGTACCTGTACCCATGATAAATGCCCAATCTGAACTTTGCGCCAAGAGCAATTCCCGCAATGCCTGATTCAAGGCCCTGCTTAACAACCCATCGGTATTATTAAAAGAGCGGGCCAGCTCGGTCATCCTTTCGGAAGCCGCATGCAAATGCCGGTAAACCCAATCATTCGGCCCTTGCAGCCACATCTCGTTATATCCTTTCCAGCCCCAGCTGGATAAAGAAGGAGTAATCACCTGGTTGCGCGGATTTTCCTGGAGGTATTCTGACGCCGTAATCATACTAATAGCGTCCTGGTCAAAGGCTATTTTACGCATCAGAAACTCCAGCCACATCGGCCCCTCATACCACCAATGACCGAATAACTCCGCATCGTAGGGAGAAACAATAATCGGTTTCTTTTTCAAAAAATCATAGAGGTATTCCACCTGTCTCTCTCGGTTAAACATAAAGTTTCCGGCGTGTTCTGCGGCTTTCTGCTGGGCCAAATAGGGATCGTAAGGCCTTTTCTCTTCGCTGCCGCTGATCCGATAATACTTTATCCCCGTATTGATCCTGACTCCGTCGGGATGAATATAGGGCCGGATATAATCGTAATCCAAATCAAAACCGATATCACGGTAAAATTCCCGATACTGGTAATCCCCGGGATAACCTTCTATCGAAGACCAGACCTGTTTGGAAGATTCTAAATCTCTGCCAAAACATGCCACCCCTGATTTACAATACACTGGCGCAAAAACCCCGTATTTAGGCCGCGGGGTTCCGTGTAAAACACCGTGGGCATCGCTAAAGAAGTATTTTATGCCGGCATCCTTTAGTATCTCATCGTAACCCGGATGAAAACCGCATTCCGGTAACCATATCCCTTTAGGTTTTCTGCCGAATACATTCTCATAGTGACTTACCGCCACCAGCACCTGAGCCTTAATTGAAGGCCGTACAACTTCCATCAAAGGAAAAAACCCATGGGTGGCGCCGCAGGTGATTATCTCTAATTTGCCTGCGTCCTGAAAGGCCTTGAAGGCCCGCACCAAATCCCGATTATATTTTTCAAAAGTATGTCTGGATTCATAAAAACGCCCCAGATATAAGTTGGCCAGTTGATTAAATTCCGGCTGCCAGCGCGTACGCTCTACTTCCTTATGCGCCAACTCAATTAATTTATTGATGTGTTTGAGGTATCTTTCTTGCAATATGCCATCCTGCAACATTGATATCAAGGTAGGGGTCAAAGACATGGTCAGCCGGAAATTTACCTTGTCGTTTAACAGGCGTTCCAGGATCAAAATTATTGGAACATAAGTTTCGGTTATTGCCTCATATAGCCAATCCTCCTCCAGGAAATCCTCAAATTCGGGATGCCTGACAAAAGGAAGGTGGCTGTGCAAAACAATACAAAGATACCCCTTATGCATAACGATACCCTCGCGGTTTTATACTGCCCGTTAATAATTTATCTGGTTTATTTAGTTTCCTTGACTACTATCGGAGTGATGGTGCGTTCTTCTACGTCATCAGAAGATCGCGCTTTCACAGGTATGACCTGCTTACCATCGGGAAGGGCAAATCGTAAAGTAAAAGTTCCGTCTGACCTTAAATTTATCGGCCTGCCCTGGACTGTGACTTTTGCGTCTGGTTCGGTAGCGCCATAAACAATTAATTCCGTATTTACTATTAGCCAGAATTTCCTCTGGGCTTCTTTTTTTACCGGACTACTCACCGAAGTGATGCCCGGAGAAGCCAGGACCCCGGAAAACAAAGCCCGCCGGACTCTCTCCTGCCAGGCCTTACCCACCGGAGAACTCCTGCCCAAACCAAAACCCATGCCGTAAAGACGCGCAAACAAATCATCGGGAATCATCCACTCCTCGTCGGTAATCCAGGAAGGCCCTTCTATAGGTGTATACACGACGTTAGAGCGCACTATAGTAATAAATTCACCGTTAGGTAATCTCAGGCCGTAATCTACGCACCAAGACCTACCCGGTCCTGCCGCATCAATATACCAATTATTGGCATCATGGCCGACCTCGATGTCAAAAAATCTATGCGCGTTAGTTCCGTCAAAATTTATATTGCTGATGTCGTAAACGCGTAAAACCCTTCTTGCGCTGTGAAAACTATCGCCCAATCGCGCTTGTAAGCTCTGGTAAGTAGCGTGAGTAACTTCCCAATATGTGTGCAACCACCAGGGATCGCGCACCTGAAGGACTATTCTATCCTGACCGTATCCGTAAGGTAAATCCTGCGGCATTGCGCGGGGAGCCCTGGCCACCTCCGGCTGCGAAAATTTGGTTCTTTCTACAGCCATTTCCTGAATGCCCAGCGCCTGCTCTTTTGCCTCTGGTTTCTGCTGGAACTTCTTCTCGGAAATATCTGGCGTAACTTTCTTTCTCCCTACGGACTTGCGCATTACTTTTTTTAGTTTCTCTTTTATCCGACGTAACATTACCATACTCCACCTCCGTTACATAAACTCATAACTTATGGTGTCCGCCAAAAAGTTCGGCGGAACATAAGTTATATTTGCGAATTTAACAAAAAAGGGGACCCCTTATCCCCTTTTGCAAAAACTTATTTTGCTGGTTTTGCTAGCTCATATTTAAGGCTTATCCCCGCCTTGTGTTACAACTCTGTCTAATTCTTCTTTTACGCCTTGAATTACCAATCTCTCTTGTAATAATGCCTTTTTGGTCATTTCATGACCTGCCTTCTCCTCTTCTAGTTGTTTGACCAGAGAGGCGATGCTTTCTTCCAGGGCCTGCCTTTCTTTCGCAGAATTCCCCAGTTTATCCTCCGCTTCCAGGCGCTGATACATCTCATTATCGATACGCTGCTTTTGTCTGGAAGTTTCACTGCAAGAAGCTATCAGGAAAACAAGAAGTGCAATATTTACTATGACCGAAAACAAAAATACCTTGTTCTTAATCAAATCTATCGTCGTCATTCAATTTCTTATATGTTGTTGGGTTAGAAGTTGAGAAAATTGATTTTGCAACGCAAAAATTTAACCCTGGGCTATTCTTAGGCTGACTTTAATTTTTTATTTCAGGTGCGCGGGTGCTTTTGCGCCAGATTCGCCTTCTTTTATCTTGGACACACGCGGTAAGATGACGATTTCTACTCGGCGGTTTAGCTGACGACCCTGCTTACTATCGTTACTGGCTACCGGATGAAATTCTCCGTAAGCCAATGCGGATAAACGAGTAGGAGATATGCCTTTATTATCAATCAGATAATGCACAACGCTGAGTGCGCGATGCGCAGATAATTCCCAATTTGACTTCCAGCCTGAATGCTTAATCGGCACGTTATCCGTATGACCTTCTATGCCCACGTTAAGATCAGGGACATTTTCTTTTAAAACCCGGGCTACCTTATCTAGCGTGGGATAAGCCGCCGAACGAAGATCGGCCTTTCCCGAGTCAAATAAAATATCGGCTACAAAAGTAATTACTAAACCTTTTTCCAACCTCTGCAATCTAACTTGATCGTCCCTGATTTCCTGGCCTAGCCTTTCTTCCAGTATCCTCTTGGCATCATCTAGCTCATCGAGCTTACGGCTTAACTCTTCGATTTTTTCTATATCAGAACGTCTTCCTTTTTGAAAAATCAAAGTACAGCCGGATAAGGCCAAAACAACAAAAACGAGTACAAAAACCTTAAACAAATTATTCCCCGCCTTCATAATTTACCTCCTTCAGAGTAGGCTTGAGGCCGACACTATCTGATGTTTCGTATACTTTAGTTCTGAGGGTTAACTATAACACAATCAATGGGTTTAGTCAAGGGCTTTTCTTCAAACAAAAATGGTCTCTTCCCGGCCAGAACCCACGGAAACTACGGCAATTTTGCTCTGGACAATGTCCTGCAACCTCTTAAGATAATCTTTTGCCTGACCTGGCAGATCCTGAAAACGCCTGGCCTGGTTTGTCGACACAGGCCATCCCGGCATTTGTTTATATATTGGCTTGGCCTTGTTCAATACTTCTAAATCATAAGGAAACTCTCGAAAAACCTTACCCTTATACTTATAGGCTGTACATATCTTAAGAGTCTTTAAACCATCCAAGACATCGAGTTTCATTACCGCTAACTCAGAAATAGCGTTTAATAAAACCGCCTCTTTTACCATAATGCAATCAAACCATCCGCAGCGCCGGGGCCGCCCCGTAGTCGCGCCGAATTCGCCGCCCTTACGGCGGATAAATTCGTCAAAAACCGGCTCGAATTCAGTGGGAAAAGGTCCTCCGCCTACCCGGGTAGTATAGGCCTTGGCTACCCCTACT
>Ga0209536_100001374_pt1 | contig 40599 bp, 24 predicted proteins | sample DeeMarSeWOR28_12_FD_187461 | JGI IMG/M metagenome (GOLD analysis project Ga0209536, IMG submission 187461) | Marine sediment microbial communities from White Oak River estuary, North Carolina - WOR-2-8_12 (SPAdes) (version 2) | ecosystem: Environmental > Aquatic > Marine > Intertidal zone >... | reverse complement strand
ATCTTGTACCAGTCCCTCTCGGGCTTGGCCTCGGTCTCGGGCTTCTCCTCCTCGGGCTCTCCCTCGCCCTCGATGAGAGGCATTCCACACTCGGGGCAAATGTCCTCGCCGGCGTGGACGACCGCGTTGCAGAACGGACATTCCACACCGTAGACCTCCGTTATCTCCTCGATGGTCTCCTCCTCGTACTCCTCTTCCTCGGGCAGGAGCTCATCTTCCGGTTCTTCGGATAATTCCTCCTCTGCAAGCTCTTCGGGCAGCTCGGCCTCGACCTCGGCCTCTTCTGGCTCTGGGGGAGCCTCTAGAAGCACGCCGGCCTCAAGCTTGGCGAAGCACTCGGGGCAGGATTCAGAGTCCAGTGGAATGATGACATCACAGTTCGGGCAGCGAACCATATCCGGAAGCTCTGTCCAGCAATTCGAGCACCTGCTCGAGCCGACCATTACGGCCAGGCCGCAGTTCGGGCAAGCGAACTCGTTCTCCCCCAGCTCGACACCCTCCCCAGGTGCCTCCTCCGGAGCCTCTCCGTCGGGAACCTCTTCCTCGGGTTCCGCATCGGAGGCATCAGGCTCCGAGAGGTCCTCGGGGGCCTCGTCCTCGACGTACTCGGGCTCCTCGGAGCCCTCATACTCATCCGCGGGCGGGACATCGTCCCCGCCCACGACGCCGAGGTCCCACTCGCCGTCGTCTGCCGAAGTCTCGGCGCTTTCTCCAGCCATAGCTGAGCCACATATAAAGCAGCTGTCGGTGTCCGCGGGCAATTCAGCGCCGCAGCCAGGGCAAATAACATTGCCTTCGTCTACCTCCGGAGCCGCCGCCACGGGTTCCTCGGGTGGCAATTCAGCCTCCTCGCTGACCATGTCGTCGGGCTGAACCACATCAACGGGTTCGCCGCACACGACACAGGTCACTGAGCCCGGGGATAGGACCGCACCGCAATGCGGGCACTCCACATCCTTATCGGCGTTCGGCAGCGTCGCGTTCTCACCGAAACTGTAATCGCACGCGCTGCACTGGGTTGCTCCAGGGTCGTTTTCTGCCCTACAGACCGGACAAGTCTTTGTCCCGCCTCCTCCACTGCCTTGTTCGTCAAGGTCGTCAGACATGATGTCACCATCTTTTGCGTTTTTGACCCGCGCCTTTTATATATGAAGGCCCGAGCCATCATTAGATGACTAACGTATAATCTTTATATATATATTAAGTTTTGCATTTTCCAACATTGGAAAATGCAAAGAAATAGAAAAATTGAAAGGGACTCGCACCCGAGGGGTGCGAGTATTTTTCCGTGCTTTCGGGCCTAGAACGTACAGTCGTAGGTTATGGTTATGTCAGCAGGTACCCAGAGCCAGAATCCGACACCTGGGTCAGCTGTGAATTGGTCCCATACCCAGTTCTTGTCGGCCATGCCCGGGAATATGTTGGTCACAACGTACGACATGTACCAGTCCGTCGGCTCCTGCCACTCGGTCGCCACGATCTTCCAGAACGCTGGCACGTTGAGTGCCGGGTCTATCGTACCGTCGGTGAACACGTTGGCTGTTGGCCAGACTGTCCATCCAGCGCCACCAGTGTAGTTGTGCTGGAATCCCTGCAGATTCCAACCGGTGAACAGGTCACATTGGACGTTGGTTGTACCAATGATCGTCGTTGCGTTCACCGAGTCGAAGTGGATGACGTTCGGTCCTGCAAGGCTGGTGTAGACCCAGTATCCGTGCAGTGTGTCCAACGGCCAGGCTGCTGCCTCACCGGTGTCAAGGTCGTAGGTCTGGTACGTGGACGGGTTGCCGCCGGTCCTGTCAGCTATGGACAGCGCCGGGTCACCGGCCAATCCGAGGAAGTTGATCATGTACAGATTGGTCCAGTTCAGTGCGTCCTGGCTGTCGAAGAACGGATTGGCGCCCTGCCTGTAGGTTGCTGCCTGCGGGCAAGAGACCAGGTTCCATCCCTGCTCGAGCTCCCAGTCGAATCCGCCGACCTGGATGTATATGGTGATGTTGTCCCAGTCCTTCAGCCATCCGGGGATGCTGTTGAGCGGGTCGAGCCACCATGCGTTCCAGTCGGTCAGGAAGAACACGTCCGGGAAGAGCTGTCCGCCCTCTGACACGTTCAGGTACCAGAAGTCTCCTGGGTAGAATATCTGCATCGTACCGAGGAAGTGACCCGGGTCCGGGTCTGCTGTACCCTCGAACACCTTGTCTATCGGCGTTATGTAGCTCGCCGGCGGTGGCAGCACTAGCGGTCCAGCGGTTATGTTGACGAAGCCGCGGTCCACACCTGCTCCTCCGAAGTTGAAGTATCCGGCACACTGTACGCCGTCCCTGTCGGTGATGATGTACTCGACTGGTATCAAGGCAGACGGTGCCCATGTCGTCAATGGTATCGGCTGTACCCATGATACGTTGTATGGTACACCACAGGTTACGTTCTGCATCCTGCCGCCGGGCACTGCGATGGCCTCGACGGTGGTCCAGTTGTAACCGAGGTTACCGAAGCCGTTCGGGTTGTTGGTCACATTGCAGAAGACGTATCCGCCCTCTGAGTAGTTCAATATGTCCACCGAGTACTGGCCGGTCGCTGCAACGTCAGTGTACGATATCGTGCTGTAGGCTCCCGTAGTGGAGTTCAGCCAACTGACGTCAACCGTACAACCGGTCAACAGTAGCGGAGCGTATCCGCCCACCGAGGTTCCGTCATACAGGTAGGTGTAACCGTAGATCGGGTACGGGTCCTGCGGCTGGTTTGCACCTAGGAACGGTATAATCGTCCTCTGTGCAAGGACCGTTATCAACGGTCCGCCCGCCGAAGAGTCCTGGAACTCGACCTCGTAGGTTATCGTGTCACCGGCGTTACCGTACGTGTTGAACGTTGCCTCGAACACGTTGTAGTAGCTGTTCCAAATGAACGAGTTGTTGTTCATCGGTACGGCGTTGGCCCTGAATCCCTCTGTTGCGTTCCAATAGTAGAGAACCGCAGAGCTGTAAGCTGTGAAGTCCTCGTACCAGGCCCAGATCTGGACAGGTGTTCCGCCAACGTATGCCGGTGGTAAACCAGTTGCCCTGTTCGCGCCGTCCATCGGTGTGGCCGGTGTGTAGTCACCCAGAGGTGCGGTTATGTCCGTTATGGTGAACGTGCCGCTTGGCCATGGCAGGGTGGTGTTCCAGCCGTCGACTGCGTCAGAACCGTGTATCGAGTAGGTGTGCGGTCCCTCTGTGAAGCCCGGCGGGAACCAGAAGGCGCCCGTAACTCCCTCTGTCGGGGAGTCGAACGTTCCGTCTGCTGCGGTCATCGCGTATGGGCCCATTCCGTCAACGGTGTACTCGGCCGCGTTGATGTTGTTCGGCTCTCCAGCGCCTGTGTGCATGGAGTCGTCGACAATTGCGGTCAAGGTCACGAAGTCCGTTACGACGTTACCGTCGTGCGGGTCCGGTGCGTCACCGAGCGTGTGTGTCTCGGGTGGTGTGCCAAGAGCGATGCTCGGGTCGTCCACTCCCTCGCCAAGGCCGCCGTACTTGAAGGCGACGTTGTTGGCGACACCGCGGATGACGGGTACGATCGAGTAGTAGTGGGTGTTCCCACTGCCGGTTATTATGCCTGCATCTGACCACGGACCGACCGGAACCGGTGCTGCCTCGCTACCTGCGATGGCCACCCAGCTGCCCGGAGCGTTGACAGGTCCCATTGCTGGGTTGTCGTTCCAGGTACATGATGGGTTGCCTATCGGTGTCGAGTACCGGTAGATAATGTAGCCCTGGAGCTCGTCAAAGCCTGCTGGGTTGCCAGCGTCGTCGAACTGCGGGAATCCCGGCAGTGTCAGGTCAACGTTCGCGGCGTTGACAACTGGCGTGCTTGCCGGCATTGTCTGCAGCCTGACGTTCGGCATGAAGTACGGGCTTGCTGGTCCCGTGCTCGGTGTGTATGAGTAGGCTCCGTATCCAGTTGCGTTCTCGTGGAATATTGTCAGCTCACTGTTGTACAGCCAACCTGACGGGTCGGGGTATAGGTTGTCAAGAACCCAGGCACCGGCCATCAGGTAATTCGGGTTACCGAAGTACATCCAGGTGTTACTGTCCGGTGGGTTACCCCGGTAGATCGGCTTGGTGTCCGTGAGGGTCGTCCAGTACAATGACCAGCCCTCCTGACCAGCCGCATCGACGTAATTCGCCGTTATTGTCCCAGGGGTGTGGTCGTAACAGTACGACCATGCCGACTGGGGATCGGCGGCTGCTACCGGAGTTGCGAGCGTTGCAAGGACAGTAGTGGCCATACAGATTGCTATCGCAATTCCAAATATCTTTGCTTTCATTTTTCTCATCTCCTATTTTATGTTATTCTCTTTCTTTTTTCCTCCCTTTGGTTTTCCTCCTTTGGTTTGTCTGATTTCAATGCTCGTGATTACCTGCAAGGCTGCAGGTTTCCTCCCTCTGTATGAGGTTCTCTCTATTCTTGAAATAGATAAAAGGGGGGCATTGTGCAATGCCCCATTCTTATTGTGTCTACGGTCCGATGGCGTTGGTCGCTGGCATCCAGGCACCAGGAGCCTGTGTTACGAAGATCATGATGGCGTCACCCGGTGCCAAAGCATAGGCTGTGTCTCCGAGCCACATCATGAACATGTTGTTCCACAGGATGGCCCTGTACTGCTGGTTCGCTACGTCCCAGCACCTGATCTCCCAGCTGATGGCATTACCGACGTCAGGTCCGATCTGGCCGAGTGTGGTGTACTGGTACACGTATGGTATGGACACCCAGTTGATGTTCGGGTTGCCCGGCTGCTGTAACGCGTATGCGTACTTCCAGCCGATCTCGGAGTTTGTCGCGTCTCCTACACCGCGTACGATGTACGAGTAGCTGTTGCCGTCACCGAGAACGCCTGCGTGCGTCCAGGTCATGACCATTATGCCGGTTGCCACCGGTGCGCCGAAGTTGAAGCCAGAGCCGTCAACGTTGTTGGAGATGAATATCTCCCACGGTGCGGTTCCGTCGATCCAATCGATGATGACGTCAGGTCCGGCTCCGGACTTGGTCACCCAAATCTGTGTCGGTGATACTCCAGCACCGCCGGCTGTCGTGAAGGTGAACGGGTTGGGCACTGGGCCTGCAACCAGTCCGAGACCGTCATTGACGTCTGTTCCGCCGGTCACGGTGAACGTGTGAGGCGTGGCTGCGGCAAAGTCAGTGTGGAACAAGGTCAACACAGTGTCGCCCATGCTCCAGCCTGGTACCCAGCCGCCCGGGTCGGGCGCGCAGGTGTAGGTGACCGATGCGGGCACCATTGGCTCGCTGAAGGTTATCACAACGTTCCTGTTGACCGGTACGTTCGCCTCAGTGTCGAACGGGTCCGTCACTGTGATGAACGGTGCGACGGCTCCGCCGTGGTCCACGGCCGGTCCGGGGGTGAAGTCCACCAGACAGTCGTTGGTGTCGGCTCCGATGGCCGGCACCCTGTAGATCTCCTGGCCCGCGCCCGGGTTGGGTGCGTTGTTCATCATCGTGTTCTCGGGCTCTGCACCGATGGCTCCGTACTCGACCCTGTCAACGATGAAACCTGTTGCGCTCTGTGCCAGGGTTATCGAGTTGCCGGTCGTGCTGAGCAGGCCGGTGAAGTCCAATGCACACCACATTCCTGCGCCGACCGGGTTGGTGCTGTCCGGGCAGACCATTCCGGCTACTATCGGGATGGCCGCGCCGCCGCCGATGCTTATCTCGTAGGCGGTCAGGTCCACTGCGGCTCCGCTCGGGTTGTAGACAACGATGTAGTCATCTATTCCAGACGGAACATTCGCCTGGGATGCTACGTTGTTTATCTTCAAAAGCGGTGGTGTGGCTGCTACCTCGTTGAGGTTTGCGGCTGCAACGTTGAATCCTCCCACAGTCCAAGTGTCTCCCTCAGCGAAGAAAATACCAGTCGTGGTCAAGTCTCCGTGAGTGTAGAATACAGCGTCACCGTTGTAACCGCCAGTCTTCACACCGTCGGGGGTCGTGTCGTCACCATAGGTGTCAATGCTGAACAGTCCGACATCTCCGCCTGTTCCGGTCACATCCGTTCCATAAGACACACCGTCGATCCAAGCGTATATGTTCTGTGTGTCCAATGGAGTTCCTCCATTGTCGTATGCATAACCCCAGCGGTTGAACGGCTGTACGGGGCCTGCAAGGACGGTGGAGAACAGCATGCTGACCATCAAGACGGCAGTCAAAATACTAGCTCCTTTTAGAATTTTTGTGTTCATAGTTCTCACATCCTCCTCCTAATTCGTTTCCTGTCCGTTTCCTTCTCGAACAGTACAAAGCTTCGGCCCACAAATGTTAACGCGGTATATATAGCTTATGTATTTGTTAACTATAAGGGCGGAAGAAGCTTCACCTGTTCTTCTCATTGTCCTTTCTAATATAGGGAGTATATATATCCCATTTGGTACAAGGTTCGAACACAAGTATGACAACTATCGAACGGAGAATCAATTACTCAACTGCTTCTGAAATGACACTGGCTATTGATATCTCGGAGGTCGGGCGCTCCAACGTATCGGTTGACACTACGAAATCGCAGGCCTGGGCCAGCTTATCAATCGCCCCGCCCGTGAACAGGCCGTGGGTGCACGAGGCGATGATCCTGGAAGCGCCCTGCTCCTTCAGCTGGTTCGCGGAATTGATTATGGTCCCGCCGGTGGCGATGATGTCGTCGACGATGGCCACGCACTTGCCCCGCACGTCGAGGGACTTGGGCTTGATCTGAACGGTCTCTCCGTCCAACCTCGTCTTCTCGAGGAAGTCCCAGTCCAGCCCGGCGGTCTCGGCGGCTATCCTGGCCCTGTCCTTGGAGCCGGCGTCGGGGGATAATATCGCATCGGCCCCGTTCTCCTTCAGATACCGCCCGATGACCTTCATCGCCGTGAGGTTCTCGGCCTCGGTGTCGAAATAATCCATCACCTTGAGGTTGTGTATGTCGACGGTCAGCACCCTGTCAGTGTTCCGGCCGACCGCCTTCGCCATCACCCTGGCGCTGACCGCCTCCCACTCCTCGAACATCCTGTCCTGCCGCGCGTAGCCGAAATAGGGTATCGCCGTGATGACCCTGGACGCCCCGGCGTTCCTCACCGCGTCCTGGATCAGGAGCAGTTCCACGAGGTTCTCGTCCGGATACGTGTTCTGTATCACCAGGACCTCCTTACCCGATAGGTCCTCCCGCACCCTGACATAACATTCCGTGTCCGGGTATCTGATTATCTTGACGTCCACGGGTTCGAAGCCAGGCATGTTCAGGATGTCCTTCGTTATCATCTCCGAGGAAGAGCCCCCAACCACTTTCATAGAAGCACCGCGACCTGATTGCCGAATGCCGATTTAATATTTGGTATAGGATTATCTCCAAGCGACCTTGAGGCACACCTGCACGTCATACAATATCAATGAATCCCCATCGACGACAAGTGCATCCCCCCTGCTTGTCTGCTCGGCCCTGAAATTATACGTGGTCTCCTCGTTCACCATCTGGCCGATGTCTGTGTTGCCGTCGACGGTGCAGCCGTTCTCAACGGCATCGGCACCGGTGGAAAGGGTGTTGTCCGGAAGGGTTATCGCAGCGACGTCGTCCGCGCCCCAGGCCCCAGCGGCCTTCTTCACGCGGATGCATTTTCCCGAACCTTTGATCGCGTTGACCGCCCCAGAGGAATCCGACTGCTTCCTCCACCTCAGCATCGCGGTCACCGCTGTCACTTCAGCCCCCGCGGGGAGGCGGTTCTCCGGGACCGTCACGTCAGGGAAATCGATGTCCGAAGGCGTCGCGCTGATGACTATCTCGGGCATGACATCGCTCCAGAATTCAACAACGGATTCCTTTGCCCCCAGATCCGAGTAGATGGCCTGCAGGTCCTCTTCGAGGGCGTGCCCATCGCCTATCAGCGAGCCGACCCTGTTGCCTATCCACACGTTGGTCGAGCCCACCCCGGCGGCCCTGTCGACCATCCATTGGGCGCAACCCCCAACGTAGTTGTTCGCGATGATGTTGTTCTGGCTGAGATTGCACTCGATGCCGATGTCCGTGACCCGGCCCCCGTGGACCTGGTTCTCGTAAACGATGTTGTACCAGCCGTCACCGGGACACCAAAGACAGATGGCGGAACCACCGACCTTGAAGAACTGGTTGTGCCTGATGATATGATGGGAATAGCATTCCCTTATCCCGTACTCGGTGTTCTCTTTGAAGACGCAGCCCTCGATTACGGAGTTGGGGGATATGGCGCCGGTCATGATCCCGGTCTTCATGGTCCCGTCGAGCAGCACTCCCCGTATCCTGCATCCCGGGCCGGCCAGGTTAATGCTCTCCACCGTGGTCCTCATCTCGTTTATCTGGAGGTTGCACACGGTCACGTTGCTGCCCGTTATCTTGAGCACGTGCTCCGCCGAGGCGTTCTTGTTGGAAAGTATCGTGTTCCAGCCCGAACCGATCACGCTCAGGCCGTTGACATTGAGCAAAGTGCCTTCCTGATCGTCCGCTTCGAATTTTCCCGGCTGCAGGATTATGAAATCGTTGTTGTCGTCCGCGCAACGTTCTATGGCGAACTCGATGGACCTCAACGGCTTCTCAAGCGATCCTTCGCCCGTGCTGTCATCGCCGGTCGGTGAAACCCATATGACGTTCCCGATAGGCCCCTTGATGCCGGCCTTGATGTACTCGAAGGAGTCGCCCACAGTCTCGTTTATCTGGTCTATGACGGTCTGGTCGATGGTGGGTGCACTCTGTATGTCATCGCTGCTCACGTTGATGTCGGTCCTTCTTCTCGGATCAGGCACAATCACACCCCGATGCGCGAATCGACCGGTGGCTTATGTAATTTTGGATGTGCGGGAGTGACTAACGCAAGATACCTCATTCTCACCTTAAGTACAGAATAGGTTTCTGATATCATATAAGATTTGTGCAAACGCTTATAATATCATAATTTGATTAACACCCATGAAGGTTCTGGTCACCGGAGCGGCCGGCCAGCTGGGCTCGTACGTCGCTGAGGCCTTGGCCGCGGACAACGAGGTCGTTGCCCTGGACATCGTCAGGAGCGATAACCCGGTCGGCAATAGCGAGTTCGTTCAGGGGAACGTCGGCGATTACCGGCTAGCCATGCGGCTGTGCAAGAGCACGGACGCCATCGTCCACGCGGCCGCGCAGGTGAGCGTGGAGCGGTCCGTGGCCGACCCCGTCTTCGACGCAAAGGAGAACATACTGGGGACGGTCAACATGCTTGAGGCTGCCACCAAGTGCATGGTGCCGCAGTTCGTTTACATCTCATCGGCCGCGATATTCGGGGAGCCCGAGCGGGTTCCCGTTAACGAAGAGCACCCCTGCAAGCCCAAATCACCCTACGGCGTGAGCAAGCTGGCCGCGGAGCTGTACGCCTTCTCCTTCCAGGAGACCTACGGGCTGAACGTGACCTCCATCCGGCCGTTCAACATCTACAGCCCCCGGCAGGACCCTCACTCCCCCTACTCCGGCGTGATTACCAGGTTCTCGGAGCTGGCCGGTGACGGCAAGAACATAACCGTTCACGGAGACGGCGAGCAGACGCGCGATTTCGTGAGCGCGCGGGACGTCGTCCGGCTTATCCTCAAGTGCCTGGGGAACGAGAAGGCAAAGGGCCAGAGGTTCAACGTGGGGACGGGGGTTCCGACGAGCATCAACGAGCTGGCCGAGATAATAGTGGAGCTGTCAGGGAAGGACGTCGATATCGAGAGGGGAGAGCCCAGGAAGGGCGACATCAGGCACAGCCACGCGGACATCTCCAAGGCCGCGGAGGTCCTCGGTTATGGACCCGAGGTCAGGCTAAAGGACGGATTGGCAGAGTTGTTCTGACGGGGAATTTGATGAGGAATGTCGACAAGCTCAAACTGGTCATCGGCCTAGTGGTGCTGTTCGCGGGCCTTGACATCGCCATCCTCCTGAGCCACATGAGCCGTTTTATTGGTATTATTTTTATAATAATCGGCATAGGAATACTGGCAACCACCATTGAGGGCGCTGAAGAACGCCCCCGGAGGAGAAAGGAGAAGGCCGAGGAGAGGAAGGAGGAGAACATCGCCACGAGGATCATTGACGTGCTTACCCTCCGCGGGAAGCTCAAGCCCCTTCTACCCATAGCCGGAGTCGTTATAATTTTATTGGTTGGTTTTTATAATATATTTATTTCAAATAAGCAATACCTCGGCAGCAACGACTACGTGGCCCTGATACTGGCCGGCGTCCTCGTGATATACAATTTCATACCGCGGAAATACCACACCGAGCGGGACTTCGCCTTCCTGTTCAGCATACTGCTGTTCGTCTTCCTGGTCATTCCGACGACCCTCCTCAACCTCACCAGCGACCACGTGGACACAAACAGCCCCCTCACGTACTACCTTCTCTCGGCCCCCACAGTGGCCCTTGTCAGCCTCTTCGGCATCCCGGCGGTGACCCCCGGCTACAATCAATTCTACGGGGAAGTGGCCTACAACACCATCGAGCTGACCGGAACGGACGGAGGTGTCATGTTCCTCGGCATCAGCCTTTCCTGCTCCGGCCTTTACTCCGTCGCGATATTCGTTTCCGCGTTCATCGCCTTCATCGCCATCGAGTACAAGCGAGTCAACCGGAAGGTCCTCGGCCTCCTGGGCCTGGGCATCCTGCTCGCCTGGATAGCCAACATCCTGCGCATGGCCATAATCGTCGTCGTCGGGCGGTACTACGGCTCCTCCACCATGGTGTGGGTGCACAACAACATCGGCGAGATCATCTTCATGATATGGGTCATCGCGTTCTGGCTCGTCATGTTCAAGTACCTCGGGTTCGGGGAAGAGCCGCCTAAACCGAAAAAGCGGACCGAAAAGGAAGGGAAGTGCCCCGGCTGCGGGGACGAGCTCACCCCCGGCATCGAATCCCGGAGATGCGACTGCGGGACGATAAGCCACTCCCACTGCCTGGAGACCAACGACGGTCGTTGCTTCACGTGCGGATTGGAAATAAAATTATAGTATTTTTATATTTATATTTAACTAATTTGATTAGTCTCGGGCTGCCACGTGCCAGGGGCCTGATTGCAGATTATCATGATTGAGTCATTCGGCTGCAGCGCGTACGCCGTATCGCCCAGCCACACGCCGAACATGTCGTTCCACAGGATGACCTTGTACTGCTGCTCCGCCGTGCACCAGCACCTTATCTCCCAGCTGATGTTGTTGCCTACCGATGGTCCAATGTCACCCAGGGTGGCATAACTATGGTGATATGGCAGCGAGACCCAGTTGATGTTGGGAAGCCCAGGCTGCAGGATATCCAAAACGAGGTTCGGGTCGTGTGAGCCCACGATGTCCCAGGTGCCTGGACCTACGTTGGCAAAAATCGCCAGGGCATCACCAGGAGATATGGGATAGCTAGTATCACCCAACCACCAAATCATTGGACTGTATAGAATCGCCCTCCATTCTTGGTCTGCGGCAACCCATAATCTAATCTCCCAACTGATGTCAAACTCGATACCAGCTCCGAAGTCTACTAGTGTCTCGTATCCATTGACATAAGGCAGCGAGACCCAGTTGATGTTGGGCGCGCCGGGCTGCTGGACCGGGCAGGCGAACTTCCAGGCAAGGTTGGAGTTGGTGGAACTCCCCTGTTCTCTTACGATATAGGAATAGTTAATTCCATCACCGATGACGCCAACGTGCTCCCACCAGTAGTTGGACGTTATGTCGTCCGGCACTGCGAAGTTGAAACCTGAACCGTTGATTTGGTTGGAGATGTATATCTCAAACGGCGGGGAGCCTCCGCTCCATTCCAACCTCACGTTGATGCCTGTGTTGTTTGCATATACAAACAATGGCGGCAGAGACATGGGATCAGCGATCCCGTTGCTCCCCCAGCCGCCGTACTTGAAATCGACGTTATCCGCCACACCCCGGATCACCGGCTTAACCGAATAATAATAAGTGTTCCCGCTGCCGGCCAGAATCCCTACATCGGTCCAGCTCGTCCCCGCGACAGGAGAGTTCACCGTCCCGCCGACCAGCATCCAATCGCTCAGGTTGCCGCTTACAGGCCCCATAGCCGGATTGTCGTTCCACGTTGCATTGGTGGTTGACCTATAGACGAGAAAGCCTTCCAGCTGCGCATCGATGGCAGGATGCGGATTGCCCGTATCGTCGAATTGGTGGAACGCCGGCCAGGTCAGGTCAACATTTGTGCCGTTCTCGGTTGCAATCGGGACTGGCATTTTTTGCAATCGAACATTTGGCATGAAATGACCATTAAAAAGTGGCACGTGCTCATCGTAACTGAATGCACCATATCCTGTTGCGTTCTCTTGAAAAACAGTAATAGGATCTAAATGGGGAAAATCAGGATATAAATGATTTGAAATTGTCCATTGACAGGCCAAGAGGTTATTAGGTGCTCCAAAATACTGCCAAAGAATCCTATCCGTGGGATTACCACGATAAATTTGATGAGTGTCAGTATGATCAGTCCAATATATCGTCCAGCCCTCGTAACCTGCTAAATCAAGATATTCTGCGGTTATTAAATTGGGTGAATAGTCATAACAATAGGACAATATTGTATCAATATCTGCTTTTGACCTGGGATATTCTCCCCCATCCTCCCCCACACTCACCGGCAGACCGGCGAACAAAGCGATGACTAATGACAGGGCGACCGCAGAAGCGAGCAGCGTTTTTCTCATCTCGTTCCCTCAACTTAGGAACATATGTGATTGCCTGCTTATAAAGATATTGATTATTAGTTTATCATAGGGGTTTAGACTTGATTACATTTTATTAAAATTGTCCACAAAACATAAATATGCACAACGCTATCACCTTTCGTTAAGTATTTAAAATTCGTGTGCTATAATGTGTGCGGATTTGTGTGCGCACTGGGATTGTCATGAGGAAACAAAGGGTGGACGTAAGGCTCGACGCGGAGCTTCTCGACGAGATAGACAGTATTGCCGAGCGGCTCGGTTCCTCGCGCAGCGAGGTCATCCGGGAGGCAGTGGCCAGTCATGTCATCGATGCTCAGGATTCGTTCAACTCCGCTGCTCTCAAGGTGACGATTCCCAACCGGCTTGCAGAGAAGGTGACGCGGCACATCATGAACGGCGACGCGCGGGACGCGGAGGAAGCCGTCGTGCTCGCGCTCGAGAGTTGGACCGCCGACCTTGAGGATTATTATTTGAACCGTAGGGATAAAATTAACGCGGTCGTGGCGGAGAACGTGAAGGGCGACGCGGCCCTCGCCGATGCCCGGCGGAAGGGCAGGGAGCAGTTGAAGAGGTGAACCATGTCAAGCATGTCCGAGGTCATTGTTGATGAGTCCGGGATTGAGGAGGGCACGCCAGACTTCAAGGGCTTCACACGGCTCGAGAGGATGCTTCTCTTCGCCGTCGTCACCGAGTGCGAGAGGTGTATCCGCTCCGAAGGGGTGGACTGCATGCATCACCGGACGAGGATCGACTGCCCGTTCTTCAGCGTCCGAGAGGAATACAGGGTCCACGACGTCGAGCTGTGGCGGGAGAGGGTCCGATGAAGTACGTTTGCGTGGTCTGTCATCAGGAGGCCTTTCACAACGAAAAGCTCGATATACACTTCTGCAGGGACCACGGCATGACCGCGGAGCCAGACCTGCCCGGGTTGACTCGCGCGAATTTCGAGAGCGTCGAGTTTGTCAGACAAAAAATGACAAAATGAAAATACTTATATACTTTCTTGCCTATACAGGTTCTGTTTGTCCTATTTAAACAGTAAAATTGTCGGACAAAGGGTGTAAAGGTGCAGGTATGGAGCAGGTAGATGAGCGCGTCTCGATTCGGTTCGAAAAGCACGAGGTTCGGGCCATTGACAAGATTATAAAGGACCTGGGATATTCAAGCAGGTCAGACTTTTTCAGGACAGCCGTCCGAAGCCACATGGAGACCGTCGGGACCCGGAACTCCGTATCTGTCGAGGTCACGCCACTGATGACGGAAGCGATAGACGCCCTGGTTGACAGGGGATTCTACAGGTCACGGGAGCACGCCGTGCAACTGGCATTGGACCACTACTTCACAGAGGAGAACGTCAGCCTGGCCTTGAAGGCGGTCGAGAGCATGGAGATCACCGCCGGCAAGAAGATAGACTACAAGCTCGACCACCCTGACCGACAGATTACCACCAAGTAACCTTCACGGACAATTCACACGCAGGGATCAGAATTCCGACCTCGGGCGAAATGTTGCCTGGCTCGTTAATGATTTATCATAAGCGGCGAAGCTTGTCTTGAATGTCAGAGGGATGGGATGCACTCTGAAGAAGACGTTATCACCCAATAACGATTAACTGAGAATTTGGTTAATACGGTTCAAAAATGGCCCCTATGCCCGGCGTCGGGTTCTTTTCCCATTACACGAGGTGAGATGATGAGCCAAGCATCGATGAGAGACAACTACGCAAGCGAGATATGGGATATGATCAGCGGGGGCACTATAGATCCGCGGATGATCGTTTTTGGGTGCGGTGGCGCAGGGAGCCACATAATCGGTAGGTTGAGCGACGACCTGAAGGGCATACCCAGGGTGGCGGTGAACACCGACCTGGATAGCCTCAAGGGCGTCGAAGCAGATCGCAAGATCTGCGTCGGAAAGACCATCACCTTCGGCATGGACTCGAGAGGATACCCGGAGGTAGCGGAGCGGTCGGCGGAGCTCGCGGGTGACGAGATAAGGAACTGCCTCATCTCGAAGGACATCGTCTTCATTGTCGCCGGTTACGGGGGCGGCTCCGGGACTGGCATAGCGCCCTACGTGGCAACGACCGCAAAAGGCCTTGGCCTGGTGCCCTTCGGCATCGTGGTGCTGCCGTTCAGCGCCGAGGGTTCGAGACGGTCGATGGCCGAGGACGAGGTCGAGCGCCTGAGGGCGGTGACCGAGAGCACAATAGTCCTCGACAACGACAACCTCCAGAGGTTCGGCGACAAGGTGACCCTGGACCGCGCGTTCCACATCATGGACCGCATGGTCCTGAAGATCATCAATGATGTGGCGGACAGGATGAGCCGCAACTTCATGGCCGCGATCGCCGACGAGATAATCGCATATCATTCCGAGTTCGGCACGGTCGAACCGGCGCCGATTGGCATGGGAGCCCCGTCCGGCGGATTGGCCGTCGGCATCAACTCGGCACCCGGGGAGTTCGAGACCCCGGAACACCAGCTCGTGAACATGGGCGGTTTGTTCGAGAGAAGATAATCACAAATCAGGATGACCTCCCCCTCTTTTTTTTTAATTCCTTAGCTTACAGCTTGTTTGGATTTTGATTGTTATTATATTTTGATAGAGAATCATCATTAGTAAGGGACTATTCAAAACGATTTGTATCCAAACCGAAAACAAAATATCGCCCCTGACTTATGGGGTGGCCTAAACCAGGGTGAGGTGTTAGATTGACCGTTAAAAAGGTTATCATTATGGGGGCGGCAGGCCGTGACTTCCACAACTTCAACGTTCGCTTCAGGGACAACGAGGGTTATGAGGTGGTCGCGTTCACGGCAACGCAGATCCCCGACATCGAGGGCAGGACCTACCCGCCCTCGCTCGCCGGCAAGCTCTATCCGAACGGCATTCCCATACACGCCGAGGAAGAGCTCGTCGACCTGATCAGGAGGGACAAGGTGGACGAGGTCGTATTCTCCTACAGCGACCTGGCTTACAGGGAAGTCATGGGCAAGGCCGCGATTGTGAACTCCGCGGGGGCCGACTTCCAGCTCCTCGGGGCGGAGAATACAATGCTCAAGTCCCATGTACCGGTGATATCAGTCTGCGCGGTCAGGACGGGCTGCGGCAAGAGCCAGACAACGAGGCGCGTCTGCGACATCCTCAAGCAGAAGGGCCGCAAGGTCGTGGCCATCCGCCACCCCATGCCCTACGGGGACCTTACCAAGCAGGCAGTCCAGCGTTTCGAGACCTACGAGGACCTGGACAGGCACGACTGTACGATCGAAGAACGGGAGGAGTACGAGCCGCACATCGACAAGGGCATCATCGTGTACGCTGGCGTAGACTACGGCGCGATCCTGGCAGAAGCGGAGAAGGAAGCAGACATCATCGTCTGGGACGGCGGCAACAACGACACTCCGTTCTACAAGCCCGACCTCCACATCGTGCTGGTGGACCCCCACCGGCCCGGACACGAGCTGCGGTATTACCCCGGCGAGACCAACCTCAGAATGGCCGACGTGGTTGTCATCAACAAGGTGACGACCGCGGACCCGGACAAGGTCGACCAGGTCTGGGATAACGTGGAGATGATCAATCCGAACGCGACCGTCATCGAGGCGGCCTCGCCTGTCACCATCGAGAACGAGGAGGCAATCAAGGGCAAAACGGTTCTCGTGGTCGAGGACGGGCCCACGCTGACGCACGGCGAGATGACGTACGGGGCGGGAGCCGTCGCGGCCAAGCAGTACGGCGCGGCAAAGATAGTCGACCCGGTGCCCTACGGAGTAGGCACGATAAAGGAGACGTTCGAGAAATACCCCCACGTCAAGAACTTCCTTCCCGCGATGGGATACTCGGACGAGCAGATAGCCGACCTCAAGACCACCATCGACAACACCCCCGCGGACATCGTGGTCGGCGGAACGCCGATCGACCTCAATCGCGTGCTGGAGGTCAACAAGCCCATCGTCCGCGTCTTCTACAGGCTGCAGGAGCTGACCGAGCCGGACCTGGAGGAAGTGTTGAAGAGTTTCTGAAGCGAGATTGTAGGATAATCGATGAGAATCTGAGTGGAACATGGGCCAGGAGTCTTTTCCAACCACATCATGCCCCGTCTGTAGCACTTCGTTCCTACACCATCAGAAGCGGAGGGCGGGGTAAGAAAGTCAGATTCTTTGAATCGGGCTAGTGTGATGGGTCTATCATTCGCGATTCGAAGCCCCGTGTGTAAGCACGGGGAGGTCATTATTAGTTGGGAAAAAATACATATTCTCATAAGCCAATATGCACTGCTTCATCGACGGAAGCAGTGATGTGATGATAAATAAGATTACAAAACGGCACACCAAGAAGCAGGTGCTAGCGCAGATGCTGCCGCTCGTCCGCGAGTGGTTCGGCTCGGAGTTCGAAGAGTTAACGGACCCGCAGGCGTATGCGATACCCGTGATACATGCGCGGGAGAACGTGCTCATCTCCTCGCCCACGGGCTCCGGCAAGACACTCACCGCTTTCCTGTCGATAATCAACGAGCTCCTGGACAAGCAGGAGAAGGGCGAGCTGGAGGACAAGATATACTGCGTCTATATCTCGCCCCTGAAGGCTCTGGCCAACGACATCGAGAAGAACTTGTTGCTCCCTCTGAAGGAGCTGGGGGAACTCGCCGATGAGAAGGACTTGGACAAGCCCATGATCCGCGTCGCGGTCCGCTCCGGCGACACGACGAGCTATGAGAGGCAGAAGATGGCGCGGAAGCCGCCGCATATTCTCATAACCACGCCGGAATCGCTGGCCATCATTTTGACGACCCCGAAGTTCAGCCAGGCACTGCACAGCACCGAGTGGATAATCGTGGACGAGATCCACGAGGTGTGCAGCTCCAAGCGCGGCGTGATGTTGTCGGTCAACCTTGAGCGCCTGCAGAACCGAATCGAGGGGAAGGCGAGTCGCATCGGCCTTTCAGCCACCCAGGCGCCCATCGGGGAGATGGCCAAGTTCCTTGTGGGCTATCAGGGCAAGAGGCAGAGGCCGGTGAACATCGTGGAGGTCAAGACGGGCAAGAAGGTGGAGCTGGAGGTGGTCACGCCGGTCGAGGACATGACGGCCCTTCCCTTCGAGATCATCAATTCACGGATGTACGCTAAGCTGAAGGGCACCATCGACCGGCATACCACCACCCTCGTGTTCACCAACACGCGCAGCGGCACCGAGGCGGTGATGGTCAGGCTCAGCGACCTGGGCCTGGAGGACATCGCCGCGCACCACGGCAGCCTGAGCCGGGAGACGAGGCTTGACGTGGAAGACCGGTTGAAGACTGGGAAACTAAAAGCCGTGGTGTCGAGCACGTCTCTCGAACTCGGCATTGACATCGGTTCCATCGACATGATGTGCCAGATAGGCTCGCCCAAGTCCATCGCCAAGGGCTTGCAGAGGGTCGGGCGCGCCGGCCACGGAGTGGGGGAGGTCAGCCGCGGCAAGCTCATCGCCTTCGACAACGACGACCTGGTCGAGTGCGCGGTGCTGGCGAAAAAGGCAGGTGAGAACTACATTGACCGCGTTGACCTGCCAAGGAACTGCCTGGACGTGCTTGCCCAGACCGTTGTGGGCCTTTCCCTGGAGGACAGGTGGGACGTTGACGCCGCCTACAGGCTCATCAGGAACTCGTACAGCTTCAGGACCCTCGAGAGGGAGGACTACATGTCGGTCATCCACTACCTCTCCAGCAGGGACATGCCTCACGTTTACTCGAAGATATGGTACGACGAAGAAGAGAATTTATTCGGCCGCAAGAAGGGCAGCCGCCTGATATATTACCTCAACAGCGGGACCATCCCCGAGGAGGCGAACTACAAGGTCTACTCGGACGCCGGCGGAAGGCTGGGCGAGTTGTCGGAGGGTTTCGCCGAGAGGCTGAACCAGGGCGACGTCTTCGTGCTCGGCGGCTCGGCTTACGAGTTCGTGAAATCGCGGGGTATGAGCCTCTACGTCAGGCCCGCGGTCGGCCGCAGGCCCACGGTTCCCTCCTGGACCGGCGAGATGCTGCCGCGCAGTTTCGACCTGTCTGTGGAGATAGGCAGGTTCAGGGGGGAGATGGCCAGGAAAGTGGCTAAGGACCGGAGCGTCAGTTCCTGGCTTCTGGAGAACTACCCCATCGACGAGGGCGGCGCCAGGACAATCCAGTCCTACGTCCACGAGCAGCTGGCCTTCAACGGCAAGGTTCCGACCGACAAGGACCTCGTAATCGAGGGCTACGTCGACCCGAAGGGCAACCTCAACGTGGTGTTCCACTACTGCTTCGGCAGGCGCACCAACGACGCGCTGGCAAGGGCCTATGCCATGGCCGTGTCGAACAGGCACAAGTGCAACGTCAGCGTTTCCGTGACCGACGACTGTTTCATGCTGACCGTGCCCAAGAACATCGAGCTCAAGGGCCTGGAGAAGCTCGTCACACCGAAGAACGTCCTCGGCCTGCTCGACGAGGCCCTGCGCGAGACGGAGATGTTCAAGCACAGGTTCAGGCACGTGTCCACCCGCGGCTTCGCCGTCCTGCGGAACTACAAGGGGCGGGAGATCTCGGTGGGCCGCCAGTTCCAGCGCTCCCAGAAGGTGCTGCGCGCCCTGGGCGGGAAGCACGATTTCCCCATCGTGAAGGAGACGATGAGCGAGATAATGAACATCAACATGAACCTGAGCGGGGCATTAACCGTGCTCAAGGGCATCCGAAAGGGCGACATCAGGGTCAAGCTGGCCGGCGTAACCGACGTGCCCTCGCCGTTCGCCCACAATGTGGTTCTCGTGGGCATGTCCGACATAGTGCTCATGCACGACCGCAGCACGCTGCTGAAGGAGCTGCACAGGAAGGTGCTCATGCGCGTGGGCGGTGAGGATTCGCTAAAGCCCGAGTTCGAGGCGGACCCCGTCCGGGAGCATTTCGCGGCGAACTGGCCCGTCGTGTCGAAGAAGGAGGACATACCGAAGGTCCTGGCCGAGGCCGGTCCCCTGGAGCTGTTCACCCGCCGAGGGCGCAGCATCTACGAGTTCTCAAAGGAGTCCGAAGAAACTGTTGCCGGCTGGTGCAAGGAGCTGGTGGACAGCGGCGACATACTGTCTGTCTGGGCCGGCAAGAGCACCTGGGCGGCAAAGGACGAGCTAGCGGATTTCAAGGATATGTTCTCGACCGGTAAGAGGCCGGATAAGGAAGAGAAGAAGGTCCTCGAACAACTGAAACGGGGAAAGGTCGGGAAGAAGGCCCATGAGAAGGTCGGGAATGAGCCCCAAGGTAAGGCCGGGAATGAGGCCCAAGGTAAGGTCGGGAAGAAGGCCCGGGGTAATGTCGGGAAGATGGAGCAGGTCACTTCCATAGCAGCCAAGGAACCGATCACCGCCCTGGCCCTTGCCAAGAAGCTCGACCGCGAGCCCAAGGAGGTCCGCCGCATCCTGGGGAACCTCGAGCGCGCCTACCTGGTCGGCAGGATGGGCACCGACAACAAGGGCAACATGCTCTGGACCGCAATGAGGCAGACCAGGGAGAAGCCAACGAAGGGCTTCGAGCGGGTAATTGTCGAGCGCCACCTGAGCTACTTCGCCCCCCTGACCGACGACGAGCTGGCCTTCGACCTTGGCCTGTCCAAGGAAGTGGTGGGCGACATACTGAACAAGCTCGAGGGGCGGGGAACAGTCTCGTCCGGCGCCTTCACCGAACCCGGTCTCCAATACATGCTGGCCAAGGACCTCGCCGCCCTGAAGGGGCAGTCCCCCGAGGATCTCATCACGACGGAGCAGATGAGAGAGCTGCACATAAGCAAGCATTTCGGGAGGTTCGGCTCGATAGACGATTACTTCGACAAATACGGAGTGGTCTGGCTGCCGCAGGAGCTGATGGCCAGGACCGGCAAGAAGGGTTACACGGCTTGGCTTGCGGGCCGGAGGAGGGGCGATATACTCCACGGCCGCTTCCTGGACGGCGGCGTGTGCTTCGTGCGGAGGAAGGATGCCGGGACCTACGTGGACGCCTACCGCACCGAGGTCCCCAACGAGGCGGAGTACAGGGTCCTGGACATCATAACCCGCAACCCGGGCATCGACGCCGCCAGCATCGCCAGGGAGATGGCCCTGCCCGTCTCCAAGACCAAGCCTCTGATAGAAAAACTGGACAGGAACATGTTCATCGTACGCCAGTTCGTGGAGAGGGAGGGGTGGAGCACGTTCAACCGCTACGAGGCTCTAGAAGTGGACCACAGGCCGGAGGACCGCGAGAGGGGCGCGGAGGCGATAATCCTCAGGACGGTCAAGGCATTTGCCCCCGTGACCCTCAGGGGCCTGGCCTATGCCACCGGCTTCTCCATTAAGCACGTGAAAGGCGTGACGGACAGGGCCTTGGAAGAAGCGGGGCTTTGCGAGGTCAGGACCACCGAGGGCAGCCTGGGAAGGCTCCTGGTAACAACAGAAGAGTATGAGGTTCTGTCCGGTGCCGGTCATAAGAAAGGAAGGAAGGGGACGGCTCCCACCGAACTCCGACCAGATACAGAAATACGCATCCTCACACTCTACGACCCCCTTGTCCAGCCGCAGCGGTTCGAGCTGCGGCGGAGATACGGGGACGCGTGGTATTACCCCATTTTCGAGGGCTCCAGGCCAGTCGGGATGATGGAGATGTGGGAGATGAGCGGGTGCGTCGAGGTCAGGGAGGTCGCACTTGACGACCCGGCGCTGCTGCCCGGTTTCCTGAAGGCCCTGGACGGGTTCTCCGAGTTCTACAGGCTCAACTACATGGACGTCATCCGCGTGACCGGGACCTTCGGCTCCGGAACGGCCGAACTCGGGGGCGATGTCTTGGAAACGTTTTCCTCCCACGGATATGTCCAGCAGGGCGAATGGCTGTTGAAGGGCGAGGTGTCCGACTTCCGGATATCGGAGAGACAGTTCATTTCATATCTCCTCTGGAAGCAGCACGTTCTGCCGGGACGGCAGTTCGATTCAATGACCGCTGGGCTGGAGACCATGGGCGGCTTCAGGTCGGACGACGAGGCCGCATTGCGCTGCAAGAGGACCGTGCCCCTGAAGAAGCTCCACAGCACCGGCATAGTCCAGTACGGGCGTCTGTTCCCCCTCCTCCTGACCTATGCGCTCCCGGACCACATAGCCCTTTGCCGGACGGCCAGGGGGACCAGGCCGGACAAGGAGATGATGATCCTTATGCGCATGTTCGCCGAGGAGGGCGCGCTGAGATGGCGGGAGGTCCTGGACAAGTCCCCTCTGGGCTACCGGACCACCCTGGAGGCAAAGAACCGGCTCACCGCCGGTCTCATAGTCCTCTGGAACCACAAACGGCAGTTCGAGCTGGCCCCTGAATCGCCGTATGACCAGAGCCTCGCAAGGAAGGAGATCATCCGCAAGACCTTCGACCAGTTCGGCGTCTTCTCGGCCGAGAGCCTCGCCTATTACCTTAGGAACGAGTACAAGATGGGAGAGCTCCGGCGCATCCTGCAGGAGCTGGAGAAGGAGGGCTTCCTCGCCAAGGGCTATATCCTGGAGGGCTCGGACAAGCTGCACTGGTTCGTGAGGGACGATGCGGAGCAGATGCAAAAGAAGCCGGCCAAGTTCGACACGGTCCTGCCCTCGATGGACCGCCTGGCCTTCTATCTGGTCCCGTGGGTCACCGAGAAATTGAAGATGGGCAGCAGCTGGATAATCATCCGCGACGGGGACATCATCGGCGCGGCGAGCGCCCGTGGCAAGCGCGCCGACATTCGCGTCCTCAAGTTCGAGGGCGGCCAGGAGGCCTGGGAGCTTATGAAGGACCACTGCAGGTCCAACGGCATCAGGATCAGGAAGGAGTTCGTGGATAGGGAAGATGAGGAAGACTATCAGGAATGGTATGAGCGGCATCTTCGCCCGACCGATGGCTGATTCTGTTCGCTTATCGTTATTATTATGATCATAACCTCACAAAATAATAAATCCACAATGCAATGCTCCACAAAGTAATGATACCACAAAGTAATGCTCCCCAAAATAATGATTCCACAAAGCAATGCTCCCCAAAGTAATGCTCCACAAAGTAATGATTCCACAAGGTAATGGATCCACAAAGTAATGATTCCACAAGGTAATGGATCCACATAGTAATGCTCCCCAAAGTAATGATTCCACAAGGTTATGGATCCACAAAGTAATGAATCAATACATATCCAAACAGTTATAAACTTCTCCACTTTACTCAAACCGAATGGCTAAGATGGTTCTAGACCAGGTCGAGACTCTGAGGGACGACATGGTCCAGGCTCTGACCGAGATGTGCAAGATTCCTGCCATCGCCCCGGAGAGCGACGGCAAGGGTGAGGTCAAGCGGGCCTTGTTCCTCATGGACCTTTTGAAGGAGGAGGGCTTCGACCACGTGGCCATGGTCAGGGCGGAGGACGACCGGGTTCCCGAGGGTTACCGGCCGAACATCGTCGTCTCCATCCCAGGAAAGGAGCAGGAGCTCAGGCCCATCTGGATAGTCAGTCACATGGACATCGTGCCGGAGGGGGACCGCGACCTGTGGAAGTCCGACCCCTATGACCCCATCATACGCGGCGGAAGGCTCATCGGCCGCGGCGTGGAGGACAACGGCCAAGCTCTGATCGCATCCTTGTACGCCGCGAAGGCGCTCCAGAACCTGGGCATGAGGCCGAAGAGGAAGGTCAAGCTGGCCTTCGTCGCCGACGAGGAGGTCGGCAGCACCTACGGCATCAAGCACATGGTGAAGATGGGCCTCTTCAAGAAGGGCGACCTGATTGTGGTCCCGGACGCGGGGGAACCGGACGGGAACGCCATCGAGGTCGTGGAGAAGTCCCACCTGCACTTCAGGGTCGTGACCAAGGGGGTCCAGGCCCATGCAAGCAGGCCCCACAAGGGTCTCAACGCCTTCAGGGCTGCCTCCAAGTTCGTGGCCAGGGTGACCGACCTCCTGTACGAGAAGTTCGACGAGTGCGACGAGCTGTTCTCGCCGCCATACTCCACCTTCGAGGTCACAAAGAAGGAGCCGAACGTGCCCAACTTCAACACCATTCCCGGCGAGGACGTCTTCCACATGGACTGCCGCATCCTCCCCACCCAGTCCATCGACTTCATTCTCGATTTCATCAGGGACGTGGCCCGAAAGGTGAGCAAGGAGACGGGCGCGTTCATCACCCTCGAGGACATCAAGTACAACCTCGCACCGCCGGCAACACCCCCGGATTCCCAGATAGTCAAGCACCTCCAGGTTGCCATAAAGAAGGTCAGGGGAGTGGACGCCAAACCGGTCGGCATCGGCGGCGGGACCTGCGCCGCATTCTTCAGGGAGAAGGGGCTGCCAGTGGCGGTCTGGGAGACCGTCGAGGAGAAGGCCCACGAGCCCAACGAGAGCATCATCATCGACAACCTGGTTAATGATGCAAAGGTCTTCGCTTTGCTGTACCTGATGTAATTTTTATTTTATCTAGTTAAATATAAATATTCGGTCTTCAATGTACGGTTGGGTGTAAAGGATGACATATTGTTCCAAATGCGGGAAAAAGAACCCGGAAGATGCCAAGTTCTGTAACCAGTGCCAGACCCCCTTGATGGGTACCCGTGTGGACCACGGCAAGAGGATGGAGAAGGAGTGCGAGGACGATTGCGGTGGCAGCTCGCGCGGCAGCAGCATCTTCTGGGGTATCATTGTCATACTCATCGGCGTGTTCATCATCTTCGAGTGGGTGGTCCCGGAGATTGACGGGCTTCCGGATTGGATGTACAACTTCGAATGGTGGTGGCTCCTCGGCCTCCTGATAGCCCTTTTCCTAATCAGCGCTGGGATCCGCATCATCATCAAGAAGCGGTGAGCTCAGTACGTCTTGCAGGTCCTGGAGCACCTGCGGCATATCCCGTGATGCGCCCATCTCGATAGTTGGATCCTCGTGTCCAGCCAGAGGAAGCAGAATACCAATGTAAGGAAAGCGAAGATGAGGCTTCCGGTCAGTTCCAGGACCCCGACAACGATAAAGAAGAACCCGGGCACGAATATCACGTTTAAGATGAGCCTTCCATGCGTGCCGATCCTCGACAACGTTCCGGCCATCGTCATCGCGATGAGCAGCAGGCCCATCAGGGGGACCATCCGGTTCCAGGGGATGAACCCCGGTTGTATGTAGTATGTAACTGCAAGGAATATCGCGATGACTGCCCCCACTGCCAACCCAAGGCACCCGGCGCAATGTACTTTGGATACCGTTGAGATCACGTGACGCCTGAACCTCCCGCAGGCCGGATGATGGCCCTTCTTCGGAGGCAAGTCTATTCCCGGCCTGCCCTTCCTTGCCGTGGCCTTCTTCATGAACATCCACCTCCAGTTGGGCTTGAAGGCGAGGGAGATGCCGAACAGGCAGCTGGCCATGAACAGCCCGGTAATTATCTGCCTGGACCTTGTTTCCACATCCGTGGCATCCTTTAATGTAAACACAAGAAGCAAAAGGAGGGTAGCGACAGCGGACAGGACCACGTAAAGGTTCACGACCCGCCTCAGCTTCATATCAGGTTCCTCAGCTGCTTCAGGACCTTCTGGCCGGCCATGTGCCTGTAAAGGTTCCTCTTCAGTTTCTTCTTGGAGAACGCCCCCGCGATGTTATCCGCAAGGGAGCCGTACCGCTCCCTGTAGCACCGCCACAGCTCCTCCTGGACCTCCTTCCTGGTCATATTCTCGGTGGGCATGATGGCATGGGCCATGTCATAGTTCGAGTAGTTGGTATCCTCTATCCAGCCGTTCGTCTTTGCCTCCTCGAAGAACTCCGTTCCAGGGAAGGGCGTTAGCGCGGTATAGATGGAGAAGTCCGCGCCTATGTCGATGGAGAACCTTCTCAGCCGCTCGATGGAGGCCGCGTCGTCCTGGCGAGAGCCGATGACGAACATCGTGTGGGAGAATATATCATTCTGATTCAGGACCTTCACGGCCTTGTAGGCGTCCGGGGTGGTGATGCCCTTCCTCCAGGCCTTCAGCGTCTCCTCGTCGTGGCTCTCCACGCCCATCATCACCCAGTAATTGCCCACGTCCCTGAGCTTACCGACCAGGTCGGGGTTGTTGGCGACATCGTCGGTGCGAGCCTGGAAGAACAGCATGATGTCGTCAGTAAAGTCCCTGGTCCTCAGCTCCTCATACAGGGCCTTCCCCCGACGTGCGTAATCAACATTATCGTCTGTGAGCCAGATGAACTCCCCTCCGAATTCCTTGTGCAGGAACTCGATCTCGTCCACCATTCTCTTTGCCGACTTTGTCCTCCAGCACGAGCCCCAGTGCCTCCATTGCGTGCAGAACGAGCATTTGTGGTCGCAGCCGCGGGAGCCCTCCATGTTCAGGTAAACGACGTTACGACCTGCCATCATCGTGAAGTGATAACGTCTCATGTTGTCCCTGACCAGGTGATATGCCGGATAGGGCAGGGTATCCAGGTTCTCTATAAATGGTCGGTCGGGGGTGTGAATCGCCTGACCGTTACGCTTGAAGGAAAGTCCCACGACCTCTGCTGGGTCCCCGCCCTTTCGCAGCGTCCTTATCAACTCGGTGAGGGTCACCTCCCCTTCTCCCCGCACGATGTAATCGATCTCCGGAAAATCATTCAAGGATTCCTCGGGCACGAACGAGAAATGGATCCCGCCCAGTACCGTTACGATGCTCTCATCGACCTTCTTTGCCAGCTCAACGGTCCGGGCGCAGGCGTAGGCGTTGCAAGTGAATCCTGAAGCGCACACCATGTCCGGCCTGAAGGACTCGATTCTCTTCCCTATGTCATCCCAGTTCTTCCTCTCGGCCTGGCAGTCCATGACCTCGATCTCAAGGTCAGGTATCTCCCTCTCAATGTAAGCGGCAAGAATCAAAAGGCCCGTCGGAGGCGGCAGGTACTCGCCCATGATGAACCAGTAATCCTTGGGCGGCTCTACAAACAATACCCTGGAGACCATGTTCACACCTCGGAGAGATACTCCTCGAGCCAATCCAGGACCTTGTCCCAGGCTCCATCGAAATAATCGCGGACCTCCTCCCACCGTCCGCCCTCCCGCCATCCTGAATGGCTCAGCTTGACGCGGGTTCCTCCGTTCTCCGCATCGTAAAATTGAAGGACAACGAACGTGTGCTGGCCCCTTTCCTCAACGAACTGCGGCGGGGCGTTCCACGTGAACGACAGCATCTCCCCCTCCAGGAAGCTGAGGACCTTACAGCCCTCCGAGCCGCGCGAACCGGGCTCGACATCCTGGAGAAAATACAGTTCATAGGGACCGTCAAGGCGAAGCTCCATGTGCGCATCGGGCGCGAAGAATCCCTTCAGGCCTTCGGCGGTGGTGAACGCCCTCCAGACCTCGGACCGAGTTGCATTGACGGTTCGTTCCTTGACAAGGTCCTCCATCTGATCAACCTGACCTGGAATCGTCGCATGGCTCCTCGTCGTCCATGGGCCTTGCATGCTCGGCATCTGCAGGGGGTGACGTGCATAGGTCGAGGGGCAGCTGTTTCATGGGCTTGCCGCAGCAGACCTCCGGGTCCTTCGCCTTTCTCCTGCAATCCTCGCACTCGTATTCCATCTCTTCAGTCAGAATATCACCGCTTGCAGAATGTGAGGGGCTGATATAAAATATTAGGTAACTGGGGAGTCTCCCGCTCATCCATATCAAGCAAGGTCGGAGCGGATCGTTCGAAGGGCCAGCAGCTCATTCAAAGGGATGGCAGCCGCCTATGCAATATGTGCACAGCTCGCTCCTCGGCATGCCCAGGGCCTCGTAGGTCTTGAGCATGCCTTCTACGGAAATGTAGCGTACTGGCATACCCATCTCATCTGAGATCTGCCCAATATCCTTTCCCCTGGCAATGAAAGAATCCTCAGGCGGCATGTCGACCCCGAAAAGGCAGCCCCGCGGCTTGCCATCCTCGCCCACAATGCCGATAGGCGGGGTATAGTTCAGGTGATAGACCTTTCCGACACCCGCCTTGTCGTACAGCAGGTGCCTCTCCCTCCTGGAGTTGTTGCCCCTGACGATGCTGTCGTCGATGGTGACCAGCGTCTTGCCGCCGAGCCGCTCGTGGTCGGGGAGAAGGTGAAGGTTCTGCTGTATGGAGTCCTTCCTCTCGTCCACCGTCGAGCCCTGGAACGACCGTTCCCCCCTCATCTTGTAGAACACGGGTTCGAACGGTTTGCCGGTCCTTGCCGCGTAGCTGCGCGCCGCCACCTCCGGGCTTCTCGGCAGGAATGTGACAAGCTCCGCGTCCTCCGGGTCGTGCTCGCCGGCCATGGTCTCCCCGAGGGCGCTCCTGAGCCTCCGTACGCTGATGTCGTTGAGCACCGAATCCACGTCCGCCAGGTAATTCCATTCGAAGAAACAATAGCGTTTCATCGGTCTGACCACCTGCTTCTTGCGGTATGTCCCGTCGAATCCGATGTAATACGCCGAGCCCGGGTCCAGGTCCTCCACGAAGCTGCCGCCCCTCTTCCTGAAGGCGATGTCCTCGGACGCTATCCCGTACTTCCCGTCCTTCCAGCCGAGGACCCCGGGCTTGATTCCCGTCCTGTCGCGCAGGACCACGATATCGTCGCGCCTCTTGTCGGCAATGGCCATGGTGTACGAGCCGGGTATCTCCCTGAGAATCGGTTCCTCCCCTTTTTCCCTGAACAGGTGCAGCAGCAGCTCGGTGTCGCACCCGGTCCTGGTGTCCGTCTCACCGAAGTGCACCGCATCGACCTGCCCGTTGTGGACGCCCGCTAGCTCGCAATTCCTGATGATGATGTGGCTGCCGTGCCTGTCCTCCGTCCCGCCGATGGTGTGCGGGTGCGCGTCCTCCAGTATCTTGTCCTTCCTGCCCATCGTCGCATACCTGACATGGGCCATGTAGACTCGGTAATTGTGAGCTGGGAATATCTTGAACAGGTCCGTGAGGTCAAAGCGGTTGACTGGCCCCTTCCACTTGATGACGTCTATCCTGCCCTCGCCCACCGCGGCGATGCCTGTTGCCTCCCTGCCCCTGTGCTGGAGCGACTTGATCAGGGAATAGGCGTCGTGCAGGGTATGGGCCACGCAAAGGCCGCAGTTGTGACTTATCTCCTCGGGCATGTGATCCCGAGGATGAATACCCCCGTGAGTATAAGATTTTAGATTGAACGGCGTTTTGATAATGATGTGCTATCCTACAAGCAGAGGAACCTAGCCAGACGGTCCTAATATTATTATCCCACCTTTTATATAGAATGAACACATTACCTTTGGCTGTCAGGAAAGGTTTGGAAGTTCTATGCCAGATGAGGTTTTGGAAGAGGAGGAAGAGGAAGAGATAAAGGCCTCCGACATCCCCAAGATAGGTATCACCGGGCTGCCGCATGCAGGCAAGACCCAGACCCTTTTGAAGATAATCGAGATGCTCGAGGCCGAGGAGTTCGTGGTCGGCGGCATGATCACCGAATCCATCGTCTTCAGGAACAAGAGGGTGGGCTTCTACGTTATGGACTGGCTGAGCAAGAAGAAGAGGAAGTTCGCCCACGTCAACATCGAATCGAGCGTGTACGTGGGAAAATACGGCGTGGACATGAAGGTGCTGGATTCGATAGGGGTGAAGGCCATCAACTCCGCCATCGAGAAGGCGGACGTCATCATAATCGACGAGGTGGGCAAGATGGAAGTTGAGAGCCAGATGTTCGTGAAGTCGGTGAAGGACGCCCTGGACTCGGATAAACCGCTCATCATCACCCTGCACAAGAAATCCAGGAACCCGCTCCTCCAGGACATCAGGCGCAGGGACGACATCAGGATACTGGAGGTCACGCCCGTGAACAGGAACCTCCTGCCCTACAAGATAATGAAGCTGATGCGCGGGGAACTGGTTTAAGTAGCTTTGTTTTAATGTGTCGGGAGACCGATATGAAATCCATTGGTAATCATCATGCTCTTCGTTCTTGGGATGGAGGGACCTAACTGGGTAAGCTACAACAGATAATCGAGGGTAAAACCAAACTCACAGTTCCGAACACCGAGTCCAGTGTGGGCCCTGGCACCAAATCGCAGGTCTTCTACAACCCGGCCATGGTTTCCAACCGAGATGTGTCAGTCCTATATGCCAAGTGCCGGGCAAAGGGGAACTGGCGCATGCTCGACGGCCTTGCCGGGACAGGTGCGAGAGGCATAAGGCTCGCGGTCGAGGGCCCGGAGATGAACATACACATAAACGACCGAGGGGCCGGCGCCTATAATATTATTCTGAAGAATATCAGGCTCAACGGTCTAAAGGGCATTCGGAAGAACATCAAGCCCAACGATGACAAGGACATTGTTACCAGCAAGCAGGACCTCTACGCCCTGCTTCCGACCGGCAAGTGGGACTGGATAGACATCGACCCATACGGCTCGCCCATCATCTTCGTGGACCAGGCGGCCCAGAGGTTGTCGGGAGATGGGGTCTTATCTGTGACGGCGACCGATACCGCCCCCCTGTGCGGGACCTTCTCGAAGGCCTGCCGGCGCAGGTACATGGCCAAGCCCCTGAACACGGGCTGCAGGCACGAGACAGGGCTCAGGATACTGGTGGGGGCCGTCATCAGGAGGGCGGCGGTCACGGACATCGCGCTAACACCCGAGCTCGCCTATTACCAAGGGCATTTCTTCAGGGCCTACTTCAGGAAGGCCGGCAGTGCCAGGAAAGCTGATGCGCTTTTGAAAAGAGTTGGTTATTTAATCTTCAATGGGGGTGAATACTCCATATCTTCAGACTGTCCAGCCGGGAAGAGCTGGGCAGGCCCCCTGTGGCTCGGTGACCTGTTCGAGAGAAAGCTCATCAGGGAGATGCTGGCCAAGGCCGACGAATACATGAGCAAGGACACGCTCAAGCTCCTCGGTATACTGAGTGACGAGCTGCTACAGCCCCCGTATTTCTATCACACCGATGACATTGCCAGGACATTCAGGGTGGAGCCGCCGAGGACCGCGGCTGCCGTTGATGTTCTGAGGGAGCAGGGGTTCAAGGCCTCACTCGTCCACTATGATACAAAGGGGTTTCGCACTGACGCTGGCCTAAAGGACCTAAGGAAGGTTCTTGAATGAGCTGCAATGGGGCCGGTCACCAGTCGACAATCCAAGATGTGCCTTCACCAATCAACTACCCACATCGTGTCCGCGTTGACATGCACCCAGTAGCCTTCGCCTGGCTTCATCATGTAGGTGTCGTTCAATAATATGGTGTGATAGGGCGCTCCGGGGTCGAAACCTTCCACTGCATCGTAACCGGTCCCTGCCAGGGCATCGGCCACCGACCTAGAGACCATTGACGGGTATCCGACCATGTTCCAGCCGGCCATCAGAGGTATCTCGGTGTATGAGACCGCCATCCCGTAGATTGTAAGCGTGGTAGCGCTGTTCACATGCAGCCAGAAGCCCCACTGCCTCACCAGGAAATGGAGGTCGTTCAGCTGTGGTGGCTTAAAGGTCGCATAGCTCTTCCAGTGGTCGTTCACGTCCGAGGTGTTATAGAACTCCACAATGTCCCAGATGCCTGCTGTCGAGGCGAACAGGGGCTCGATGGAGTTGTTCAACGGCTGCAGGGGGAACGAGATGAAGTTCCAGCCGGAGATTAGAGCGATGTCGTAGGAATAAGCAACAGTGAACTGCCACGTGAAGTCCAGCTCGTTACCCGGGTAGTCCTTCGCGATGATGCGGACCGTGACCACGTCCCCCGGAGTGAAGCCGGAGGCGTGCCAGTATGAGACATTGTACCCGTCCGTGATGGGCGCCGCTGTGTGGAACACCTGGAAGCTCTGAACGAACAGCTTGACGGTGCTGACGTTCACGCCCGAGATGTCGGTGACGTGCACCGAGATGGTCGGATCCAGCACAATGGAATAGCCGTCGATGGGCGGGAACTCGTTCGAGTGCTCCGGCGGCAGGGTGTCGCCAGGGATGATGGTTGTTACGCAAGTATCAAGGACGGGCGTCTCAGGGAGACCCGCACAGTTGTTGTATTGGGCTTCGACGTGATTCGTGATGTCCCCTGACGCGTTGGCGTTAATCTGCACCCATACCTGAATTGTACCGCCTGCTCCCGGAGCCAGGTCCCCCACCTGCCAGACATTGTCGCCAATGTCCGGGAGCGGTACTGCGCTGATGTACGTGACCTCTGGCGGATATGTCTCCATGATGACGAGGTCGGTCGCCAAACCAGTGCCCACGTTCGAATAGTTGATCCAGTATGTGATAATATCCCCGGGGTCCGCCGTCGGCGGTCCCCATTTCTCGATGGTCATCAGAGGATTGACAATCCCGGTCGTGGCACTGGCATTCACCGGTGGCTGGGGGATGTCCGCACCATTATTGTACTCGGTAATCGCGTAGTTGACCAGGACACCGGTCGCGTTGACGTCGACCACCACGGTGATCTCGATTGAACCGCTGGCACCGGGAGGTATCGATGCGATGAGCCAGCAATAGTTCGGAGGCACGATTGCCGTGGGCAGTGGGATTGAGACTACATAAATCACACTTGGCGGCAGGGTGTCGTTGATCCAGACGTTGTGGGCCGTGTCCGTACCGATGTTCGTATAGTTGATCCAATAATTCATCGTCCCGCCCGGGCAGACAGTCAACGGACCTTCCTTGGTGACGTCCATCATCGGGTTGATGACCGTGGTGTTGGCAAAGGCGAACTCCGGCGGATACGGCAGGCCCATGGGGTCGTCGTATTGGACCTCGACCATGTTCATGATTGTGCCGGTGGTGTTCTGGTCGACCAGTACATTGATCGTGATGACACCGCCCGCGCCCGGCGCCAGGTTCCCCACGAACCACATGTTATACGGGATGGTTGGTGGTGGCACAGCAGTCACATACGTGACGCCCACCGGGTACGTCTCGATGATCAGCACATTGTAGGCCGTGGCAGACCCGATGTTCTGGTATGTAATCGTGTACGTGATGACCTCGCCCGGATTGGCGGTGGCCGGGGCGGCCTTCGTGATGGAAATGTAGGCCGGCGGAATCGTGACATTGGTGGTCGCAGTGGCATTCTCCGTAGGCCTCGGGGCTCCGGTGAAGTCCGTGTAATCAAGCTGGGCGAAGTTAACAAGGCTCCCGGAGGCCCCCACGTCAACCATGACCATTATCTGGATGGACATGCTCGCACCGGGCGGAAGCGTCCCGATATACCAGTAATTGTCGCCTGCTGTTGGGACAGGTATCGACGAGATGAAAGTCACACCGGGGGGATAGGTCTCCGTGACCGTGATGTTGTACGCGGTCTCGGTCCCGACGTTGGTGAAGTTCAGCCAGTAGGCAATCGTGTCGCCGGGGCCTGCCTGGGCCGGTGCCCATTTCGTGAAGTTGACCTGAGGCGGCAGCGGTTGGCCGAGAACAGTCAGGTTCACCGGTATGATGATGGGATTCTCGTCCGGGTCGTTGCTGTAGATTGTGATGTTCGATTGATAGAAGCCGGGGGCAAGGCCGGTCGAGTTGACCGTAACCATGTGTGTGGTGGTCTGATTAGACATAAGGTATCCTGAGTCAGGAGACACGTCCAGCCATGATGCTGTTCCTCCCGCATTACCAATGCGGACGTCGTCGATCCACCAGTTACAGGGATTGCTACTAGGTCCGTAGTTCCAATAATGTACACCTTCCACAGATGTCCTTCCGGTTCTAAGGAAGGCACCGTTGTCGATAACCAGCGCCCCATCATAATAACAATCAAACGTATCATTATTGAAATCGTGGATCAATGTAACCTTATGCCACCCACTAGAGTAACTATATCCAGAGTCTTGCCAGACACCGTCAAACCAATGGATATTGCCAGTGTCCCTGAATTGTAGATAGATAAGGTAATTCGGACCACCGGTCTGTAAGTCTCCTGGTACGGATTGGGTTACGATGGACCTCCTCTGATTACTACTATCAAAATATAACATTGATACGAAGGGTTCCGTTGTGAAAGATACGTCATGATAACATGTCCCGGCATCTCCTGATGGGCTTCTTAGCCACATACTGTTTGGTGAGGAATAGGAATGAACGTTGTCAACTTCGCAGTTCAAAGGCGGGTATATTGATCCCGGCACCCAATTTATCGGCGGGCTGGTGCCTCCGGCCTCCGTATCAAACGTATCCTCGAACAGGTACGTAGGAGGTGGTGTAGAGCCATCGCCTACCCGTATGTCATCTATCCACATACTATTGGTTCCTCCTGTGGCATACGCTGAATAATGCAGGGATCTAATCGAAGATGCTGAATTCCTGAAGTTGGCCCCGGTAAGGATATTTGTACCATCATACCAAACGTCGTATTGGTTGCCAGTAAAACTGTGGATAATTTCTATTTGATGCCAGCCGGTTGAATAATCAAATCCCGTATCATGCCATACTCCATCGTACCATTGGATATTCGCCAGCTCATCGAAGATTACTTGAGCAACAACATTTGAGCCAAAATACTGTCCAGGTGCTCTATTTGTAATTATATCATGTCTTTTATTCGTATAGCTGAAGTATACCCAAACAGAATATTTTTCACTAGTGAAAGTAACTGGTAAATCACAATGGCACATCGCAACACCTGAAGTCAGTTTCCTTAACCACATGCTGTTCGATGAGGAGTGGTAATGAACGTTGTCCACCTCCAGGTTATCTGGGGGATATCCTATGTCCGGCACCCAATTTATCGGCGGACTGGTGCCCTCGGCCTCGGAATCGAAGTCGTCCTCGAACAGATAACCAGTAACTGGGGCTCCTGCGACCTTGACATCATCGATCCAGATGTAATCAGGGGTTCCCGATGAACTCGCACCCATGTGTATCGATTTGATACTTGACGCGGGATTATCGAACGCACCGTCATCTATTATTAAAACTCCGTTATGCCAACAATCGAAGGTGCCGGCGGCACAATCGTGGATTATCTTGAAATCGTTCCAAGCACCTGCTGTATAAGTATATCCGGTGTCTGTCCATGCTCCGGTCCAATATCGTATGCTCCCATCCTGCCAGAGGGCTACGCGTGCCGCGATCGCAGTGTTGTCGAAGTTACCCGTCGTGCCTTGCGTATTCAGGAAACAATTTATTGTAGCAGTTGTCGCATAAATGCTATACGTGTAAGGCTCGTCCGTGAATCCTGCAGGTAAATCGTGATGCGCGAAGCCGTACCAGACCGAGGGGGAGCTCAAATACCAGCTGTGCGGCGCAGACTTGAAATGGACGTCGTCGACCTCGCAGGCCAGAGGAACGAAGTTGGCCTGCGTGTCGGGTATCCAATTCACAGGCGGGCTGGTGCCCTCGGCCTCTGTGTCGAAGTCGTCCTCGAAGATACTTCCAGTGGCGGGTGCATCGCCAACGCGGACATCGTCTACCCACATCTCATGGCTGCCTGCAACTGCGTACACATGTATTGACTTGACCTCTGCCTGGTTATTGAAAAAATCCCCGTCGTTGACTATCTGGAGACCATCCTTCCAGGCATCGAAAGTGTTGGCAGCAAAATCATGTACCAATTTTATCTCGAACCAGGTGCCGGTTGACCATGTGTAACCCGTATTGATATAGGATGCCCCATCATAATAGATTATTTCTCTTGGTATCCCTGATATTGTACCAAACATATCATCAAAGCCTATCTGGACAGCAGCAGCCGGATTGTTCTGGTTACCCTCATCGGATTCTGTCCTGAATGCATAATAACCGTCAGCGTCAGGCATGTAGAGGGAGATATAGATAGGGGTCTGGTCGTTAATCGTGAACGACCCTGGGACCGTATGTACGAAGGCAGAGTTCCCTGCAAAAGACCGCACATACATGGAATGAGGGCTTGACCTGCGGTGGACGTCATCGACCTCGCAGTTCGCGGCTGGAAACGCCGTGTCCTCGGCCCAGTTGACCGGCGGGCTGGTGCCCTCCGCCTCGGTGTCGAAGTCATCCTCGAATAAGATGGATGACGGCGGTGTTATCCAGTCACCGACCCGAACGTCGTCTATCCACATGTTGTCAGGCGAACCCGACGAGCTCACTCCGAAATGCAGGGACATGATGCTGCTCGCCGGGCTCCTGAAGTCACCGTCGTTCACGATCTGCAGGCCGTCATGCCAAAGGTCAAAGGTTTCCGTAGTGACATCATGGACGATCTTGAAGTCGTTCCAGGTCCCTGCGTTATAGTTGGATCCTGTGTTTATCCAGGTGACCCCGTCGTAGTAGCGGATGGAGCCGTCATTCCTGAGACCGACCCAAACGGCGACTGTACCGGAGTTTATGTTACCGGTCGTGCCCTGGGTTATGATATATCCGTAGATTGTGGTCGACGGGGGATAGATGCTGACATAATACGGCTCATCAGTGAAAGCACTGGCCATGTCATGATGGCAATAACCGTACCACACTGATGGGCTCTGCAGGAGCATGCCGTGGGGATTCGAATTCGAATGCGTATTATCGACCTCGCAATACAACGGTTGATAATTCGTGGTGGTATCTGGCACCCAATTTATCGGCGGGCTCGTGCCCTCTGCCTCTGTGTCGAAGGTATCCTCGAACAGCGGCGGGATGGGCGTGCCCCCTCCCTGCTGACTGAAATTGTAGTATAGGTCCTGGAGGCCAGAATTGCCTATGGTCAGGATGTCGGAATCGGTCGCGTTCTGCGGAAGCACGAAGTCGAAATGCGTCGGGTCGACCCAGATGTCTGGTTCGTTGGCAATCACAACGGTTGTTGCCGTGTCGTTCACAGGCGGCTTGGGGCCGGTGGTGTTCTCATAGGTCAGTTCCGCGAAGTTGACCAGGTTCCCGGAAGCCGAGGGACTCACCTGCACCCATATCTGGATGGAGCCGGTGGCGTTGGGGCCAAGATTACCGCAGTTCCACTGGTTGTTGCCGATGTTGGGCAGGGGTATGGCGCTCATGTAGGTCACGTCCGCCGGATATGTGTCGGTAACCCAGACGTTGTACGCCGCATTGGTGCCTACATTGGTATAGTTGAGCCAGTATGTAATCAACTGTCCCTGGGCCGCCGCTGACGGCGCTGATTTTGTGATCCCCATCAACGGATTGGTCATGTCCGGTGTAACGGTGAGGTTAACCGGGATTATCAACGGATTCTCGTCCGGGTCGTTGCTCTCGATGGTGATGTCTGCCTCGTAAAATCCGGGGGAGAGCCCGGTGGCATCAACGGTTACCGCATGGGTCTGGTTGTTAGCCGGCGTTACGGAGCCTGACAGCGGGTTGACGGACAGCCATCCGGGGCCTGCCTGCATGTCGCTGATGCTGATGTCGTCCACCCACATCAGACTGGTCCCGACAGCGTTCGAGCAGCCGAAGTGGACCGACCTGATGTCGGTTGCCGTTGGTTTATAGAAACCTGGGTCCGGGCCGGGTGTTATCTTCGAACCGTCCAGGAATATCTGATATGTGCCATTGGAGAAGTCGTGTATCACATCGAACCGGTTCCAACCGACACTATAATCATATCCGGTGTCCAGCAGGGATATGCCGTCGTAGTAATTTATGTCGCCCGCGCTGTCGAAGAATAACATCGATACAAGGCTGCTGGCCTCCGCATCATCGGTGTCGTCCTCGAACCTTATCACCCTGTAATCGGCGATGTTGTCGAAGTACAGCCACACCGAGAACGTCTCGTCGGTGAAGGTCTCCAGGAACCTGGTATAGCCCCAGTTGGCGGCTCCGCCGGTCCTGACAAGGTACATGCTGTGCGGGTTGGAATTGGATTGGGCGTCGTCCACCTCGCATATCTGTATGGGCAGAGCACTGTCTATCACGAAACCGCCCGGGGGACTGGTGCCTTCTGACTCGTTGTCGAAATCGTTGTAATATTGATATATTGACCCGGTACCGATCGTGATGTTGTAATCAAGGACGGTGGCCCCGTTGTTGCCGATCGTCAGGATGTCGGAGTCAATCTGGTTCTCCGGGACGGTGAAGCCGAACGCCAGCGGTGACGCCCATATGTCGGGGTCGGTGTTGTTGGATATTCCAAATTCCTCGTACGTGTTGTTCCTGGCCGCGGTTTGTACAGAATCATAGAGGCCGACCTCGAAGTCCCAACTGTCGGGGTCGTTCTGCGCAGAGTTAACGTCCCAGATGCGACCAAGAGTGGCCCCGCCGTTGACGAATCCCATGCCGTCCGCAGGCACTGCATCGATGAACGTGATATTGATGTAGACCCTATGTTTGAAATCGCCTGGAAGACCATAGGTGTTCGCGTCCTCCCACCAGCTGTGGATGATGAATTCATTTATGGGTGCTACCGGGTAGTTCAACACCGCACCGCCAGCCTGTGAATAGGACAGCCAGAACTGCTGGTTCCTCGTCGCGTTCGACGTCCAGGTCGGGTCCGGGGGTGAAGAGCCCATGATGATCCCCTGGTCATACCATGCCTTGATGTCGATGTTCACCGGAGCAAGGGCCCACTGGTCGATGCCCCCAATCGTGTAATTGCCCTCCACGTAGAAGGTGTAGGTCTTGCCAAGGTCCACCTCGGTGTTCATCACCGAAGACCCGCCACCCAAAGGCGGGGCCGGGTCGCTCATGTCCCACATGTCGATGACGAAGGTGTGTGGGTAGACGACGTTTATCGTAATAACGGTGCTTTGCTCCTGCATGAAAGACCCATCCAACGATTCTATCCTATACGTGATGGTGGTCCAGTAGGTCCCCTCGGGTACCAACGGGATCGACGCCTCCCAAACCAAATCGGTCATGAAATTCGCCGGATTGTTGAAGTCCGAGCCCCAATCGCCGTATGCATAGGTCCCGTTCAGAGGCGTCGGCATAGGCATGAACGGTGTACCCCACACGCAAAGGGCGTTGGCCGATCCAGGGCCGGAAAAGGATGTCATCATGCTGACTTCGGAATTGCCAGGGTTTGCCTGCATGTTCACATTCTGAACCCTAACGTTCGTTGCCGGAATATTCGGTCCCGGACCGGCGCCGTTCAAGTAAAGGTCATCCGCGAGCGATACTTTCACCCAATACGGTCTGTTTGCGGAATAGGTGATCTGGGAGGAAGGTGATGCAGACCCCCAAGCTGCTCCCGGCGGTGCACTCCTCACCGGATTTCCGGTCGCCATTATCGACACCGCGTCGTTGATGCCGAACTCCTCGAAGCTCTCGTTCCTTGACGAGGGCAGGTTGATGTCATATACTGCATAACAGAAGTCCCACGAGTAAGGGTCGTTCAGGGCCATGTTCTTGTCCCAGAACATACCTCCAAATGCTGGACCGTTCATGAAACCGCTGCCATCGGCGGCATACGTCTGCTTCTCGAAGGTGACGTTGATGTAGACCCTGTGGCCGTCATTGGCGTATACGCCGGGGTCCTCCCACCAACTATTGATTCTGAACTCGTCATTGAGTGGGGGTGGTCCAGGCTGGTTCAGGACTGCTCCGCCGGCAGATGTCCAGGTTACCCAGAACTGCCTTGTCCTGGTTTCAAATGAGTCGCTCCAGGAAGGGTCGACAGGGACCGATGCGGCGCCTATGACGCCCTGGTCCCACCAAGCTGTCAGCTCGATTCCCGCGTCATTCCACATTTCCACTCCGCCTATCGTGTAGTTGGCCTCGACGAAGAACGTGTAAGTGGTATCAACGTCGACCGCAGTGTTGAGCAGTGACGGGCCGGCTCCTATTGGCGGGGCCGGATTGGCCGTTGCCCAGAGGTCTATGGCGAATATGTGCAGGGAATCCGAGTAATCCAGCGGCAGATATTGTGAGCCAATGGTATAATCGGCACTGCAGTCGTTCGTGTCCAGGCCTGCCGTGTTCCTTCTAATCTCCTGACCCGCCGCCGGGGCCAGTGCATTGGGCATGACCGAGTTCTCCGGCTCATTCATTATCGCTCCGTATTCCACCCTGTCCACGACGAATCCCCTGGCGGTCTCGATGAGCTTGACGGAATTGCCCGCGGCATCCAAGCCTCCCCACGATGCCATGTCAATGGCCAGGTAGCCGTTCGGCGGTATCATGATGTCGTTCCAATCGCTCAACTCGACCGGTATGATGCCCGTAGTTATGGGATTCGGAGCGGTCTCGGCCACCGAAATAGAGTAATCCCCCGCGTCGACCGAGGATGCGGTCGGATTGTGAATCACAATGTAATCAGTTATCGCATACGTCGATTGGCTCGAGACGTTGTTGATCTTCAGCAGTGCTGGCGTATCCGAGACCTCGTGCAGGTTAGCGGCCAGCATGTTCGTGCCCCCTGATACGAAAACGTCTGTCTCGTTGAAGAATATCCCGCCGGTGGTCAGGTCCCCGTGGGCGTAATACACGGTCTCGCCGTCATACCCGCCGTCCTTGATGTTGTCGCTGGCGTTGTGGTCGGCGTCTGTGTCGATGGTGAACAGGCCCGCGTTCGGGGCCATCATGGTTACCACGGAGCCGTAGCTCACTCCCTCCACCCATGCGGTTATCAACTCTCCCTCCAGCGGCACGCCCGTGTCGTCGTAGGCATACCCCCAGCGGTTGAACGGTGATTGTCCCCTCGTTCCCTTGGGCAATAGAACGGCCATGCTGGACACCACTACTGCTACCGCACACAAAAATGTGAACACTTTTCTCATACCCCTCACTTCCTAAGTAAGAATAGAAAAGACCACTATATTAGGTTTTGGTACATAATTATCATTAATGGCCAGCTGCGTTTGGAATGTAATGATACAATAATGACTGGTCCCTGCTTGACCATTCTGAATCCGCACCGTAACGGGCATCGTCCTGGACAGGCCCGGCCCGGACCACTACCTCTCTATCAACCTTTTCTTTGTATCCTTGTTGGACAGCGACGCGGACAAGCCGCGTCTGGCCCACTACTTCATAAGACTGATCCAAAAGCCGTAGTGGACAGCGACGCGGACAAGCCGCGTCTGGCCCA
>Ga0209536_100001373_pt1 | contig 40609 bp, 33 predicted proteins | sample DeeMarSeWOR28_12_FD_187461 | JGI IMG/M metagenome (GOLD analysis project Ga0209536, IMG submission 187461) | Marine sediment microbial communities from White Oak River estuary, North Carolina - WOR-2-8_12 (SPAdes) (version 2) | ecosystem: Environmental > Aquatic > Marine > Intertidal zone >... | reverse complement strand
GGGCATTTTGGGGCTGGGTGAGTTGGTTTGTATTTCTATTCGTGCTGGATTTTATCGTTCCGTTTAAAATCCTGAAAGATTCTCCCACGCTTATGGCAAGCTTCCTGTTTTGGGTGTTATGGGTAATTGTCGCCATCGTCAGCATGTTTATTATTTTTCTCCGATGGCAAGAAAATGAATAATCGAAAGGGACCGCATTTTGAGTGAAAGCGTTTATGCCTGGTTAGCGATATCAATTTATGTATGTTTGGGGCTCGGCGTGGCCGCTCTGGCCAAGCGGCAGCTGGGCCAGGGGATGAACGAGTTCTTTTTGGCCAACCGTCAGCTGGGTGGCTTTGTTTCGGCGATGAGCTACGCAGCCACGACTTACAGTGCTTTTATGATGGTCGGGTTGGCCGGACTTACCTATAAAATGGGCGTGGGTGCCCTGGGATTCGAGTTGACCTATCTTTGCGGACTGGTTCTGGTCGTATTTTTTGGTCCGCGGTTTTGGCTTGTGGGGCGCAGGTACGATTACCTCACACATGCCCAGCTGCTGGCAGATAGATATGAAAGCCGGGCGGTTGGTATTGTCGCCGCTCTGCTGTGTCTCATTTTTCTGATCCCTTATGCGGCTATCCAGTTGATGGGCATTGGCTATCTGGTATCGGTTATTTCCAAAGGCGCCATCTCGCTTATGACTGCTATGATACTGGCGACCTCAATTGCGATTGTATGGTCGAATATCGCAGGCTTGCGTTCGGTTGCCTGGACGGATGCTTTGCAGGCCTTGATCATGCTGATCACATCCATTTGGGTTCTGTTTTTGGTGGTCGATAAAGGTTTCGGTGGTTTTAATGCCTTTTTTGAGCAAATGGAGCAGCAAACTCCCCGGTTACTTGCCGGTGCCGGTTTATTCAAATTTAATGTATTTTTCGGGCTCGCCCTGCCATGGCTGTTTTTCCCCCTTTCAAATCCCCAGGTAAGCCAACGGCTCTTTGTGCCGAAGTCGGTTAAGGCTTTCAAACAGATGATCGGCGGATTTCTTATCTTCGGCTTTATTTACACCCTGGTTTCCATTTTCTGGGGATTTTCGGCCAGACTGCTGATTCCCGGGCTCAAAGAGGCGGACCTGGCGACGCCCTCCCTGCTGGCCCTTCCCGTAGTTCCGGGTATCATCGTCGTCATTGTGATGGTGGGTATATTGTCCGCCGCCATCTCCACCATCGACTCGATTCTGTTGAGCCTTTCATCCATGTGTGCCCGGGACATTGTTAAAAACGGACTGCATGCCGAAATTTCCGAAAAAACAGAACTCATTGTCGGAAAGCTCATCATCCCCGTGCTGGCCGCTGTATTTTTACTGTTTGCCTTTTGGGCGGTCGGAAAATCAGGGTTTGCCTTCATGATAGCGCCCCTTTCCGCCGCCGCTTCCGCCGGGCTTTTGATGGCAGTGCCCGCAATAATAGGTGCCTTTTTCTGGAAGCGAGCGACGGCGGCCGGAGCGCTTGGCAGCATGATCGGAGGTGCCGCGACCGTATTATTGTTGCAGCTGACTGGATATAAACCCCTGGGGATGTGGCCCGGCGTCTGGGGGCTTGCCGTTTGCTTGATTCTTTATGTTGCCATCAGTCTTTTGACGGTGGCGCCGATGCGGAAAGCGGAAGATTTCATCGGATATATCAATCAGAATCTTTCGAAATATAAATTTGTATGATTCGACTTCTGTTAAATCAGTTTTTGGACATATCAGACAGAAAAGTTTCTATTCCCTGTCTCTGCCATATGCTGTGGTATTACGAATCTAAGATCCAAAAATTCTTAATTTTCTTGAGAGACCGGTGCCGCATGTGCAAGCCCCTTGTTTGATATCCTTCCAGTAACTTCCGTACCTCCGTGACAAACCACTGAACCTGCATTAGGTTTGAGGTGTATAGATCTTACCCCTAACATATTTTTACCCGCTCAACGAAGTGAGCTGCACCGAAGCTATGCCGAATACCGATGAGATCGCCCAAGAGGCCGTTCGCCTTGCCACCCAATGGCAAAACCGGGCCAATGCCCTTCAGACGCCTCAAGAAAAAAACCGCCACGCCAAACTGGCACGCCTGTTTACCAACCCCGGAGACAAGGTGATTCTGACCCAATTGATCGATCAGAGTTTTCGATCAAAGGACCCGGGACGGGTAGCCGATCAGATCCATTATATTCTTTCCCGGCACGGGATCCCGACGTTTTTCTCACCGCTGGAAACGTTTCTGATGCTGCTTTTCATGCACGCCGGGCGGCTTTTACCCCGGCTGACCGTTCCGCGGGTGATCGCGAAAATGCGGCAGGACAGCCGTCACCTGATCATCCCGGGTGAGAACGAAGCACTGGCGTCTTTTCTGCAGAAACGCAAAGACAATGACTTGCGCGTCAATATCAATCACATCGGCGAAGAAGTCCTCGGGGAGCAGGAGGCCCTGTCGCGCTTGAACCTGTATCTTGCCGATCTTAAAAATCCGGCCATTGAATACGTTTCGGTCAAGATTTCCACCATTTTTTCCCAGATCAATCCACTGGCTTTTGAGCATTGCATCGACATCTTGACGCAGCGGCTTTCCCGGCTCTACCGGGCAGCCGAGCACCATAAATTTATGCGCAGCGACGGCACCCGCGTGAGCAAATTCGTCAACCTCGACATGGAGGCCTACCGGGATCTGGAAATCACGGCGGCGGCCTTCGTCCGCACCCTGGATCAAAAGGAATTTAAACACACATCCGCCGGCATGGCGCTGCAGGCCTATCTGCCGGATTCCTACCACATTCTCGAGGACCTTACGGCCTGGGCGCGCAAGCGTGTCGAAGCGGGCGGCAGTCCCGTCAAGGTTCGTATCGTCAAAGGCGCCAACATGGAAATGGAGCTTCTGGAGGCCGCCTTGTTCGACTGGCCCCTGGCACCGTTTGACACCAAACTGGAAACCGATGCCAACTGGAAACGGATGGTGGAATTTGCCATGCAGCCCGACCATATCAAGGCCGTACGCCTGGGGGTGGCATCCCACAACCTGCTGGACCTGGCCTATGCTTACCTGCTGGGCCGGGCCAACGGGGTTACGGATTACTTTAGCTTTGAAATGATCGAGGGGATGGCCAATCATGTCCGGCGCACCATCCAGGAAACCGGCCAGGAGCTGGTTGTTTATGTCCCGGTGGCCGACAAAGGCCAGTTTCTGGCTGCCATCGCCTACCTGATTCGACGGCTGGATGAAAACACCGGTCCCAGGAACTTCCTGCGCCACTTAAACAACTTGAAATCCGGTTCGGGCTCCTGGGATTTTCTAACCCGTCACTTTCTCTCATCCATTAAGCTGACGGCCCGCACCCCCCGAAGTCCTCATCGCCGGCAGAACCGTCTCAGCGAAACCTTCCCCGAAAAAATGGGCACCTATCACGAAAGCGCATTTAAGAATGAACCCAACACGGATTGGTCCCTGCCGTCCAACCGCAGCTGGGCCGAAGACATCCGCCGGAAATGGAAAAAAAGCCCCGGAAACCGCGCACTGGAAATTCCGCTGGTGGTGTCCGGCGAGAAAATATTCAAGCGCAGAAGACACAAAGAGATTTGCGACCCGTCCCGGCTGAATCCAAAGGTGGTCGTCGCCAGGGCCGCTCTGGCCAACAGCAAGGATATCGACCGGGCGGTTGCCACAGCCAAAGCGGATCCCGACGGATGGCGCCAAAAATCCCACCGGCAGCGCCACCGGGTCCTGTCAAAAGTGGCCATGGAACTGCGCAGGGCCCGGGGAGATCTGATCGGTGCGGCCGCAGCCAATACCGGCAAGATATTTACCGAGGCCGACGTGGAAATCTCCGAAGCCATCGATTTTGCCGAATACTATCCCCATGCGGCCGCGGCGTTTTTCAATATGCGCCATCTGCGCGGCCGCGGCAGGGGGACGGGGGTGGTGATCGCGCCCTGGAACTTTCCCATCGCCATTCCCTGCGGCGGCATAGCCGCTGCCCTGGCGGCCGGCAACACGGTGATATTCAAGCCCTCTTCCGATGCCCTTTTAGTGGCCTGGCTGCTGTGCCGGTGTTTCTGGCGGGCCGGTGTGTCGGCCAACGTGCTGCAGTTTGTGCCAGGCTCCGGTGGCGGTGCCGCCCAAAAACTGTGCGGGCACCCCGATGTTGATTTTATAATTTTAACCGGCGGCACCGCCACCGGTCTGACGATATTAAACCAGCGGCCGGACGTTTTCCTGGCCGCGGAGACCGGCGGCAAGAATGCTACGGTGGTAACGGCCATGGCGGATCGCGACCAGGCCATCAGCAATGTCATTTATTCGGCCTTCGGCAACAGCGGGCAGAAATGCTCGGCCACCTCGCTGCTGATCCTGGAGCCGGAGGTTTACCGGGACGCGGGATTTAAAAAGCAGCTGGTGGACGCCGCCGCCAGCATCGGCAGCGGATCGGCATGGGATTTTGCCAATAAGATGGGCCCCCTGATCCGGCCGCCGGAAGCGGAATTAAAAAAAGCGCTGACCGCCCTGGAAACCGGCGAATCCTGGGCCCTGAAGCCGCAAAATGTGAATGACAATCCGCTGATGTGGACCCCCGGGATCAAATGGGATGTCCGGTCCGGCAGCCCCACCCACCTGACGGAGTTTTTCGGCCCCGTGCTGGGGGTGATGCGGGCAGACAGCCTTGAGCATGCCATCGAGCTGGTCCATCAAACCGGCTACGGATTGACCTCCGGCCTGGAAAGCCTCGATCCGCGGGAACAACAACATTGGAAAAAACATGTCAAGGCAGGCAATCTGTATGTCAACCGCGGGACCACCGGCGCGGTTGTTCTGCGCCAGCCATTCGGCGGCATGGGAAAATCCGTCATCGGCATGGGCATGAAGGCCGGCGGTCCCCAATATGTGGCCCAGTTTATGGCGTTTACCGAAACGGGACCGCCCACCGTCGGTGCACTTCAAAAACCCCATCCGCTGCTGAAACTCGCCCAACAATGGCAGCAAAAGCTTGATTGGGGCGGTTTTGAAGGAATTGAGACCGACGTGAAAAAAACCATCGGTGCGATTAAAAGCTATCTGTACCGGGTCGAACAGGAATTCGGCCGGGAATTGGATTACTTCCATCTCCGGGGGCAGGATAACCTCCTGCGGTATCTGCCGGTCGGCACGGTGGCTGTCAGGCTGCATGAAGACGACAGTCTGTTCGAGGCCCTGGCCCGGATTGCGGCCGTAATAATTTCCGGCTGCCGGTTGCGCATCAGCTGCCCCACGGGCTTATACAACCCGGTGACCCGGTTTTTGCATGCCACCGAGGGTCGGCGGCTGATCGGTAATGCCCCTCATTTTTACGAGCCTGACGAGGACCTGATAAACATCATACCGAGGGTCGACCGAATTCGCTATGCCGCACCGGATCGGGTCCCCCGGTCGGTCTATTCTGCGGCGGCTGAAACCGGATTCTATATCGCCCGTGCGCCGGTGATGATGGACGGCCGCATCGAGCTGTTGCAATACTATCGCCAGCAAAGCATCTGCGATAATTATCATCGGTATGGGAATCTGGGTGACAGAGTGCTTGAATAAAATATCTTTTCGGTTTATCGGTTCATTTTCGGCAATATTATCATCATGACCTTAAGGTTTCAGGTGTCAGGTGTCAGTAGGAGATTCCGCATATCTGACTTGCGCTCTGTCACCTGACACCTGAAACCTGACACCTGAAACCTTTTGATTACAGCTGAAAAGTTTACTTCACCGACAACTTGACAGACTTTCTTATTTTGGCCATACTCGCGCAGCCTTAAATTTTAAGATAAATATGGTATGGGGCCAGCGATTCTGACCTGAATAAAACCCGGAACCTATGAACCACTGAACCCTGAACCTTTTAACAAAGGATCGCCACATGCCCAAACGACTGGATGACCATGTGTTTGACTTGCCCGTGCAGGAATTGCGCCGCGGCTATCGCAGCGACATCTATTTCTGGCGCGAAAAAATCACCCTCGAAACCCACGACCTGCACCCCGAGGTTACCATGCAGGTTTTTCAAAAAAAAGATGCGGTGCTGTGCGGCATCGACGAAGCCGTGGCGGTGCTGAAACTGGCGGCCGGCAGATTCACCGATTACGAAAAGGCCTATAAGCTGTTCGACGAACTGATCGAGCACAAGAGCAAGGCCCGCCAGCTGTTTATCACCAACCACAAAGCATATTTGAACGCCATCGAGCAAAAGATGGCCGTTTCCGCCAAACTGGATGACTTGTGGGAAAGCGGGTTCGAACATCTCGACGTCAAAGCCCTTTATGACGGGGACCGCATCGCTCCCTGGGAAACAGTGATGCACATCACCGGTGACGCCAGCGTGTTTGCCCACCTGGAAACCGTCTACCTGGGCATTCTGGCCCGCCGCACCAAAATCGCCAGCAACGTGCGGGGCGTGGTCGATGCCGCCAACGGCAAGATCGTGCTTTATTTCCCGGCACGCTTCGATCATTGGGCCGTTCAGGGCGGCGACGGCTACGCCGCCCACATCGGCGGGGCCACCGGGGTATCCACCGATGCCCAGGCCCAGTGGTGGGGGGCCAAGGCCTCCGGCACGGTGCCCCATGCTCTGATCGCCGCCGTCGGGGGCGACACCGTCAAGGCCATCACCCTGTTTGGGGATGCCTACCCGGATGTCGACCTGGTGGCACTGGTGGATTTCGACAACGACTGCGTCGGCACCTCCCTGAAATGCTGCGAAGCTTTAGGCGACAGGCTCTGGGGCGTCAGGCTCGACACGTCCAACACCCTGGTGGACAAATCCATCATACCGCTGATGCAAAACTTCAAGCCGGTGGGCGTCACCCCCCAGCTGGTGGAAATGACCCGCAAAACGCTTGATACGAACGGTTTTGGACATGTAAAGATTATCGTGTCGGGGGGATTCAATCCGGATCGGATCGCCGATTTTGAAAAACTGGCGGTACCCGTGGATGCCTATGGCGTCGGCAGCTACCTGATGCGCGGCGTCAACGCCTTCACCGCCGATGTGGTGTTACTGAACGGAAAGCCCTGCGCCAAGGTGGGACGGGCCTACAAGCCCAATCCGCGGTTGGAGGTGGTTAATTCCAGATAGATAACGCACCGTTGCAAAAGGATAAGGACCGTCTGTAATGTTTTGAGTTGAAAAGCGAACCGCAAAATATCGAATATCGAACCGCAGAATGATGAAGGAAGGAATCGCTCCGCTCTGCTTTTTCATATTAATAAAATCGACAGATTTCCTTACTTCGAAATTCGACCTGCCCGCAATGCCATTGAGGGGTGCGCGATAATGTTTGAGCTTAATTCATAGCTGAATGATTGCGCTAATCCAATACGATATGCATGGCAGGCGGGTATTCAATATTCGACATTCGAAATTCGCTTTTTTCAGATCCCTTAAAAGCAACGTATCAAGTTCGGCCGGCTTAGCAGATTAAACGGCCATCAAGATAGATGAAATTTAATCCCGGATAATGGTGACCCCCTTTTTCTTCATCTCCTCTATAGCGGCGTCAGTGGTTTCGGGGGTGATCCCCCGGCAAAGGCCGACCAGAAGCTCTACCTGATACCCCAGTTCGGCCGCATCCAGAGCGGTATGCTTGACACAATAGTCGGTTGCCAGGCCATAGATAATCAGTTTTTTGATGCCATCGCGCTTCAGCAGACGATCAAGTCCGGTGTGGGTGCCGCCGTCGTCAATGAAACCGGAATAGGAGTCAAATTTAGGATTCGCCCCGGTTTGCACCGTCTCGGCGGGCCCTTTGACACCGATGAGGAGTTCTGCTCCAGGGGTGTTCTGCACGCAGTGCGGCGGCCACATTACCTGGGTTCGCCCCTTTTCCAGCTCAATTTCCTGAAAAAGCTCTGTGCCCGGATTGTTGGTGTAAAAACTGATGTGATCCTCCGGATGCCAGTCCAGGGTGAAATAAATGCGCAATCCCTGACTTTGAAACTGCCGGGTGGTTTTCTGAACTTCGTCAATATAATCGGCATCCGTCCCGGGCACTGCCAGGGCACCCGACTTCAACTCGGTAAAATCGGCTTGAACATCAACGACAATGACACCGGTGTTTTCAGTCGAAATAATCTCATCCGCCATGATCATCCTCCAAGGGCTGTAAATTTACGTAATCGTATCCAAAGATAATGGAGTGGTGGAGTATTGAATTGCGGTGAAAAGGCAGCCCGTTTTTCATCCATTACGCCAACACTGCCGTAAGAATCGAAACGAAAATTTCAGAGTGGCTTCGCTTTCTTGGTGTTTATAGATCTCTTTTTGTACAAAGATAAGTCCGAAAGGCAATATTGTGAAGGTTTGAAAGGGGCTAAGGAAAGGTTTATAAATCAAAAGCTCGAATAATTATACGGTTCATTTCCACATTCCCAATTCCACATTCCGAATTCTCGCTAGATTCCCAGGTAGGCTTTGCGGACCTCGTCGTTGGCCAGAAGGTTGTCCGCCGTGTCTGTCATACTGACCCGACCGGTCTCCATGACGTACCCCCGGTGGGCCACCTTAAGGGCCATGTTGGCATTTTGCTCCACCAGGAAAATCGTGGTCTTACTTTCTTTATTAATTTTTTCAATAATCTCAAATATTTGTTTCACAACCAGCGGCGCCAGCCCCAGGGAGGGCTCATCCAGCAGCAGCAGCCGCGGTTTGGCCATCAACGCCCGCGAGATCGCCAGCATCTGTTGTTCGCCACCGCTCAGGGTGCCGCCGGCCTGGTTGCGCCGCTCGGCCAGAATCGGGAAAAGCTCATAGATATACTCGATGTCGCGCTTGATTTCATCCCTGTCGCGTCTTAAAAAGGCACCCATATCCAGATTTTCCGCCACCGACAAAAACGGAAATATGCGGCGGCCTTCGGGCACCTGGCTGATCCCCAGAGAAACGATGCTGTTGGGCGGCAGATCCTGGATCGGTTTTCCCATAAAGAGGACTTCCCCCGAGCGGGGCGGTACGATGCCGCAGATGGACATCAGGGTGGTGGATTTGCCGGCACCGTTGGCACCGATCAAGGTGATAATCTCACCTTCGGATATCGTTATGCTGACATCTTTTAAGGCCTGGATATTGCCGTAATAGGTTTTTATGTGTTTAAGCTCAAGCATCCGCCTCTTCTCCAAGGTAGGCTTTGATGACCGCAGGATTGTTCCTTATCTCGTCCGGCGTGCCCTGGGCTATTTTTTTACCGTAATCGACCACATAGATACGATCCGACAGACTCATGACCAGCTTCATATCATGCTCGATGAGCAAAATGGTGATACCCTCCTGATCGCGAATCCTGACGATCAATTCATCCAGCTCTCTGGTTTCCAGCGGATTCATGCCGGCGGCCGGTTCGTCCAGGAGCAATAAAAACGGTTCGGTGGCCATGGCGCGGGCGATTTCAAGCCGCCGCTGGGCCCCGTATGGCAGATTTTTGGCAAACTCGTTGACAAACCCCGCCAGACCTATTTTTTCCAGAACCGCGTAGCTGTCCTCGACGATCCTGGCTTCTTCTTTGCGTTGGGATCGGTTTTTGGCGATCGCCCCGACGATCCCGGCCGATGTGCGGCAGTGACGGCCGATCATGACATTTTCCAGCACCGTCATATTCTGAAACAACCGGATGTTCTGAAAGGTCCGGGCCAGCCCGGCTTCAGTGACATAATTGGGCTTCAGGCCGTTCAAGCGACGGGATTTCTTGTCCACCGGTCGAATCAGCATCTCCCCCTTGGTGGGCGGATAGATACCGGTTAAGCAATTGAAAAAGGTGGTTTTTCCGGCACCGTTGGGACCGATGAGGGCAACGATCTCTCCCTGGTTAATCTCCAGGTTCAGATGATCCAGCGCCCGCAGGCCTCCGAAATCCATTGTCAAATCAGTCACTTGTAGTATTGGTTCACTTACCATCGTTTTGTTTGCTCACTGTTCCGAAGCATTACCCCGAAGAAACCACGTCAGAAGTGGCTTGCTTGCCTGTATTGCCCTTAAACTGATAGGTCCGGCGCACCTGGCTGATGATTCCGCCGGGACGAAAAACCATCATGGTGACCAGCACGGCACCGAAAACCAGCAGGCGGTATTCGGAAAAAACCCGCAGATACTCCGGCAGGAGGATCAGGATCAGGGCGCCGCAGATGACCCCGAGGACAGAGCCCATGCCGCCCAATACCACCACGCATAGGATGATGATGGATTCCCACAGCGTGAAGCTGGCCGGATTGATGAAGGTGGTCTTGGCCGCAAACACGACACCCGCCATACCGGCCCAGGTGGCACCCATGGCAAAGGCGCTCAGCTTGGTCCGGGTTTTGTCGATTCCCATGGCCTGGCAGGCCACCTCATCCTCGCGCAGGGCGATCCAGGCGCGGCCAATCCGGGAATCCTGCAGCCGTCGCACCACGAATATCGTGGCCAGCGAAAGAAATATCATCAAATAATACAGGTAAATGGTTGCCTCTTGCAATGACATCTCGATCCCGAATAAGCCCGGGCGGGGAATATTGGCAATGCCGCTGGGGCCAAAGGAAAACTCATTCCAGTTTTCAAGAATCAGCCGGATGATTTCCCCGAAACCAAGGGTTACAATGGCCAGGTAGTCACCCCTTAAGCGCAGCACGGGAAATCCCAGGAGAATGCCGAAAATCAGGCCCAGTCCGGCACCGATGGGCAGCACCACCCAGAAACCGAGGCCGAAATGGTAGTTCAACAGGGCATAGCTGTAAGCCCCCACCGCATAAAAGGCGACATAACCCAGATCCAGCAAACCCGCCAGCCCGACCACAATGTTCAGCCCCAGACCGGTGATCACATAAATCAGGGCGGTGATCATGATATTGGTCTGGTAGAGGGAGAACATGAACGGGAATGCCGCTACGAAAAGGCAGACGCCGACCAGGGCCGGAATATAAAACCGTGGTTCGCGGGCAAGTCGCCGGTTCCAGGAAACGGCGTCGGCCTCCCCCTGTTCGGCCTCTTTTTGGCCGGTTTCTTTGCGCTTAATGAAATAGCGCCAGATGAAGGAGAGAAAAAAACTGCCGGCTCCCACCAGAATCATTCGCTCCCAGCGCCATTCGACGATATTTTCCACCGTATTGACCCGGATGACCATTATCGGGAAGGTCAAAAACATAAACCAGATGGAAACCAAAAAGGATTTTTTTATTTCTTCATAGACGAACATAAGCTTGAACCAACTGCAAATAGCTTTCGTAAATATTAATTATCTGAAGTCTCATCTTGAGCAAGCCGCTCCATGAACAATCGCCTGCAAAAACCGCGCAAACTCATGGCCGAAGGTTCGGCGGAACGTCAGACTTTCTGCGTATCGGACCGGCCCAGAATTCCGGCCGGCCTGAAGATCAGAATTAACACCAGAATAACAAAGGCGAAAACATCTTCATAGTCACTGGAAACAAATCCGGTGAAAAATGACTCGCAGCAGCCCAGGACCAGACTTCCCAGAACTGCCCCCGGCATGCTGCCGATACCGCCGAGAACGGCGGCGACAAAGGCCTTGATACCGGCAATAAAGCCGATATAAAAATTAATCTGACCGATATGGGAGGCAATCAGAACACCCCCGAGAGCGGCGGTGGCAGATCCGACAATAAAGGTTACGGAAATCACACGGTTGACATCCACCCCCACCAGCATGGCCATTTCCCGATCCTGGGCGGTGGCCCGCATGGCTTTGCCGATCCGGGTGAATTTAATCAGGAAGGTCAGCAACACCATGACGATCGAGGTGGTCAGAATGATGATGACTTCCGGCGTGCTGATCATATGGGCGATGGGCTCCAGGAACTCCAGATCGGGGATAAGGCTGGGAAACGGCATAAAATCCGAGGTCTGGGCGAGAAGAACATAATTCTGAAGAAATAACGACATGCCGATGGCGCTGATCAGCGCCGACAGGCGCGGTGCGTGCCGCAGCGGTTTATAGGCCACTTTCTCCAGCGTATAGCCGTAGGCCATTGAATAAACAACGGCAACGACCGACGCGATAAAAAGGATCGCAATCTCGTTCCACCCCAGAATGGAAAGCACGCTGGCAACGATCAGGGCCGTGAAGGCCCCTATCATGTAAACTTCGCCGTGGGCAAAGTTGATCAGCTGGATGATGCCGTACACCATGGTGTAGCCCAGCGCGATCAGGGCGTAGATGCTCCCCCGTGTCAGGCCGCCTAGTAAAAGTTCAAAGAAATATTCCATTTAATTTTATATCACTCCCGGCAAGAGACTTTTGCAAAACGCTCCTTCAGCGATGGGGTCAACGAGGCTAAAAGCAGCTTTTTCCAAAAGCCTCGGCAGGCTCATACAAATAGATAAAAATCAGGGGTCAGGCCCCCGCAAGGGCCTGCCCCTGATCTTGTTTTAAACATCAGTTACTTGAGTTCGACATAGACGCCGTTTTGTACCTGGTACATGGAAAAACCGACGCCGGTGGCATCACCGCGCTCGTCAAAATGGATGTTTCCGAGGGGGGTGGCAACGTCTTTGCTTTTCAGGGCCTTGGCCACGGCATCGTAATCCGTGGAACCGGCCTGTTCGACGGCATTGAGCAGTGCCAGGGCGGCCGCGTAGGCGTTTAAGAAAAATGCCCCCGGATCGGCACCGTAAGCCTTCTTGTGGGCTTCATTGGCGGCAATGGCCATGGGATTTTTCGAAACGTCTTTGGGGCCGGTGGCGTAAACGCCTTCAGCGTATTCTTTGGCGACTTTAATGAAGGTGTCGTCCTTGACGCCGTCATCGGAAATAAAGATGGTTTTCATCCGTTTCTTGCGCATCTGGCTAACAATTTTGGAGGCCTCCGGATGATAGCCGCCGAAAATCACCGCCTCGGCGCCGGAACGCTTGATTTTTTGAACGACGGCGGAGTAGTCCACCGCGCCGGGGGTGATGCCCTCATACAGGACCACCTCGCCCCGGGAATCGGCTTCCAGGAACCCCTTGGCGAATTCGGCCAGCCCTTTACCGTAGTCGCCCTTGTCGTGCAGGACGGCTATTTTTTTCAGCTTCAGGACATCGAGGGCAAAGTCGACCTCGAGCTTGGCCTGGGCATCGTCGGAGGCAATGGTGCGGTAAAAGTTGGGGTAGTCGCCGCTCTGGGTCAGCCCCGGGTTGGTGGCCGACGGTGACATGGCAATGATTTTGGAGTCATTGTAAATGCCAAGCGCCGCCTTGGTGGCGCCACTGCAGATGTGGCCCAGGACCACATCGACCTTTTGGGATATCAGCTTCGTGGCCGTGTTGGTGGCCACTTCGGGCTTGCAGACATCATCTTCAACCAGAAGCTCCACCTGTTTGCCCAGTACGCCGCCTGCGGCATTGACTTTCTTCACCACCAGCTCGGCGGCCTTGACGGTGGGAATTCCGTAGGATGCCAGGTCGCCGCTATGAGGTCCGGCAACACCCAGCTTAATCGTATCCGCAGCCAACGCAGGTCCAGAAACAGCCAACAAAAACAACCCAACCACAGACATCACGAACAGTTTTACGAAATGATTTTTCATAATTGATTACTCCTCCTTTGGAATTTTAAGGATGTTGAGCAAGATTGCCCTAAAATGCGTCCTTATAGTAGAATGTTGATAGGGAGTCAAGGTTCATTTTGTATTTTTAATGTTGAAAACGTTGCTGTTCGGGGTGCCGAGGGATTTTTAGGCAAGGGACCCGTTGGCGGCAGCATGAATTGCGCCGGACGAACCCGGATCGTTCTAGTCCCCAAGATAGGCTTTTTTGACCTGCTCGTTTTTGAGCAGGGCAGCGGAGGAGTCGGTCAGGGCAATCTCGCCGGTTTCAATGACATAACCGCGATGGGAGTATTGCAGGGCCAGCTGGGCATTCTGCTCTACCAGCAGAATGGTCGTGCCCTGATTGTTGATCTGGCGGATAATGTCGAAGATGGCATCGACCAGTATGGGGGCCAGGCCCAGGGAAGGTTCGTCAAGCAAAAGCAGTTTGGGGCGTGCCATCAGCGCCCTTCCGATGGCCAGCATCTGCTGTTCACCGCCCGAGAGCGTCCCGCCGGCCTGATTGTGGCGCTCGCGCAATACCGGAAAGAGGCTGAACACCCGATCGAGATCCTCTTTGACGCCGGCCCTGTCCTTTCTCAGATACGCTCCCAGATCGAGATTCTCCATAACCGTTAGCAGCGGAAAAATCATGCGTCCTTCCGGCACCTGGCAGATGCCCATCTGCACGATGTAGTCTGGTCGCACAGAGATGATGGACTGGCCCTGGTAGACAATGTCGCCCTCTTCCGGGGTGAGAATGCCGCTGATGGTCATCAAGGTGGTGGATTTGCCGGCGCCGTTGCCGCCGATGAGACAGACGATCTCCCCCTCTTTGACTTCGATGGAAATGCCTTTTAAGGCTCGAATATTTCCATAGTAGGTCTTGACATTATCCAGCTCAAGCAGCATCGGCAGCTCCCCTTCCCAGATAGGCCTCGATGACTTTGGGATCGTTTTGGACGTCCTGGGGCAGACCTTCGGTCAGCCATTCACCGTGATTAATCACCACCACCCGCTCACATACGCCCATCACCACTTTCATGTCGTGTTCGATCAGCAAAACCGTGATGCCCTTATCCCTGATGCGGCGGATCAACGCCATCAGATCACGGGATTCCTGGGGATTCATTCCGGCGGCCGGCTCGTCAAGCATCAACAGGTGGGGTTCGGTTGCCAGCGCCCGGGCAATTTCGAGGCGGCGCTGGTCGCCGTAAGGCATGGAACTGGCGATTTCCTTACCGCGATTCTTGAGTCCGACAAATTCAAGAAAACCGTTGGCGCTCTCGGTTATCATCTTTTCTTCGGCCCGCTGGAATTTGTTGCGGATGACGGCACCAAAGAAAGTTGATTTGGTCCGGCAGTGACGGCCTATTTTGACATTATCGATGACGGTCAGGTTGTCAAACAGCCGGATATTTTGAAAGGTGCGTGCGATCCCCAAGCCGGTGACCGCTTCGGGTTTTTTGCCGCCAATAGAGAGCGTGCGCCCCCCGTTGGAGAATATGATCTGGCCCGCGGTGGGCTTTTCAATGCCGGCCACGCAATTGAAAAGGGTGGTCTTGCCGGCGCCGTTCGGCCCGATAAGGCCGATGATTTCACCCCGCTCGATGCTGAAGGTGATATCTTTAAGGGCTTCCAGGCCACCGAAACTTTTGTAAAGCTTTTTGATTTCCAGTATGGGTGTCATTTCTGCATGCCCACCGTCGCTTTGGTTCTTCTTCTTTTCTTCCGGCCGGCGCGCATCTGAGCCGCAACGGCCGCAATGGGCATCATACCGGCCGGGCGATATCGCATCATTAATACCATGATAAGACCAAATGCCAGGAAGCGCACCTCGACCGGCAGGCCCAGCACTGGCAGCACTTCGCGAAGGATCTCACTCATTGAAACCAGGATGACGGCCCCGATCATAACCCCCCAGATATTGCCCAGGCCGCCGAGGACAATCATGCACAGGATCAAAAAGGACTCCCAGAATTTGAACATGTCCGGTGACAGAAAGGTCACCCACCTGGCAAAAAAGCTGCCGCCCACGGCACCGAAGGCCGCACTGATGGCAAAGGCGATAACCTTATATGCCAGCAGGTTGATGCCGCAGGAAACAGCGGCGACCTCGTCATCGCGAATGGCGAACCAGGCCCTTCCCAGGCGGGAGTCCTGGATGCGGTGCATGACAAAGACGGTCACCAGAACCATGGCGATGGCAAGATAGTAATAAGGCAACTCACCCACGAACTCCCATTTCGGGCCGCCAAAAAGCGTGAGATCGATCGATACCACATCAATGCCCGGCAGACCCAGTGGTCCGCGGGTAAGCCAGATCTCATTGGTCAGAAAGAGGACCACCAGCTCTGAAAAGCCGAAGGTCACAATGGCAAAATAATCACCGGTGAGTCTCAATGTGGGCGCCCCCAGCAGAATGCCCCAGATGGCGCCATTGATAAAGGCCAGGGGAATAATGACCCAGTAAGAAAGACCAAAGTGATAGGTAAGCAGACCGGATGTGTAAGCACCGATGCCATAAAAGCCGACATACCCCAGGTCCAGCAGCCCGTTGAAGCCCGGCACGATATTTAATCCCAGGGCCAGAATCATGTAAAGATAGATGAGGATAATGATATGGAGCAAATAATCCGTTACAAACGGAAAAAACGGGAGAACCAGGGCAAACATCAACAGGCCGATTCTTATTTTAGCGCCAACTGTCAGGTTCGCTGGTACAAATTTTCCCATCTCACATACTCTTTTTGGTTTCTTTGAGCACCCGGCCGAACAGTCCGGCAGGGATCAGGATAATAACAGCGATCATAACGGCGTAGGAGATACCATCCCGATAAAGCGAGCTTAGATAACCGGCCCCGAAGGCCTCGGCCACACCGAGCACCACCCCGCCCAGCATGGCACCGGGCACTGAGCCAATCCCGCCCAAGACTGCGGCGGCAAAGGCCTTGACGCCGGCAATGTAACCCATGGTCGGTTCGATTTTATTATAGAATGCGCCTGTCATGATGCCGGCCGCCCCGCCCAAGGCGCCGGCCAGCAGGAAGGTATAGGAGATTACCCGGTTGACATTGATCCCTGCCAGGGCGGCCATCGTTTTATTCTGGGCCACGGCCCGCATGGCCTTGCCCCATCTGGTTTTCTTGATGATAAGATTCAGCCCTACCATCATGACGATCGTCAGACAGTAGATAAAGATGTGGAACCAGGAAAGATTGACCCCGCCAAAGCTGACGGCCGTTTTTTCAAAATAGACCGGCAGGGTTCCGTGGGGAAAGGGCTTGGGCCTGGAGCCCCAGATGACCATGGCCAGGTTTTGCAGGAAAATTGACATGCCAATGGCGGTGATCAGGGCGGCCAGCCGGGGTGACTTGCGCAGCGGACGATAAGCGATAACGTCCAGCAGCACCCCGCAGACCGCGCAGCAGGCCATGGCAAGCGGAAATGCGGCATAAAACGGGAGACCCAGGACACTGATAAAGGTAATGGCGAAAAAGGCGCCCAGCATGTAAATTTCGCCGTGCGCAAAATTAATCAGCTGGATCACGCCGTAGATCATGGTGTAACCCACCGCAATCATTGCGTAAATACCACCGATGGTTAGCCCGTTGACAAGCTGCTGTAGAAACAAAGCGCCCCCTTAACGCATGGAAAGACGCCGGAATCTCTCAATTCCGGCGTCTTTAAGCTGGTATCGCAAACAAGGCGAGCAACTATTCAGCCGACATAAATTTACCATCCTTGACCATTTTAACAAAGGCGGGTTTGGCACAATCCCCCTTCTTGTCAAAGTAGGTCAGGCCGGTGATACCCTTGTAACCATCGGCCTCCGAGTTAATCGCTGCCAGCCCATCGCGGATTTTCTTGCGGTCCGGACCGGTTTTGGCGATGACCTGGGCCAGGATTCCCAGGCAGTCATAGGCATTGGCGCTCATCCAATCCACGTCACGGCCATAGGCCTCCTTGAAGCGTTCGGCAAAGGCCTTGCCTTCCGGACCCGCCGAGGCTGCCAGGAAGGGGACGGTGAGGTAGGTATTGTCGGTGGCCTTGCCGCCGATCTTGATGTAATCTTCATTGTCGATACCGTCGGCACCGAAAAGGGGACCGGTAAACCCCAGCTTGCGCGACTGGCCGGCGATCAGGGCGCCTTCGGGGTGATAGCCGCACAGAAAGATCGTATCCGGCTTGCCCTGCAGAAGCTTGGTCAGCTGAGGTGTAAAATCGGTGGTCTTGGAAACGTAAGCCTCGGCACCGACCACCTTGAGACCGGCAGTTTCGGCGCCTGCCACAAAAGAGTCTTTGAGACCGATGGCATAGTCGTTGTTCTCATAAAAGATCGCCACCGACTTCTTGCCCAGCAATTCGGGCACAACATACGAGGCCAGGTATTTGCCCTGAAAGTCGTCCGTGTAGCAATTACGGAAAAACCAGCCCTTGCCGACATCGCCGATGGTCGGATTGGTGGAAGTGGGCGAAATGGATGGGAGTCCTGCCCGAACGTAAATGGGCACGGCTGCAAGTGTCGCCGAAGAGCACAGGTGGCCGATGACGGCCACGATGCTTTCGTCCGCTGCGAATTTGGAGCCGACGGTGCCGGCCTCCTTCGGCGCACAGAGATCGTCACCCCAGACGAGTTCTACCTGCTGCCCATTAATACCGCCGGCATCATTAATCTCCTTGAGTTTAAGTGAAACGCCGGCTTTGATGTTGTCGCCATAGGCCGCTAAATCTCCGGTGAAGGGTGAAGCGACACCGATCCTGATGTTTTCGGCAGCGGCTCCTGTCGCCATGCTCAAGACGACGGCCAGCCCGAAGACCAGACCCGTTAACAAAATTGTCCATTTGTTTCTCATAACTTACCCTCCTTTCAGAATTTAGATGTATCGAGCGTGGTTGCCCAAAATAGCTTTTATAATAGACGATTAGATCGAGTCAACCAATTTCGCGGTTACCCGCATAAAAATAGCTTGCTGTTCAACCCTGTTACCTGTATGAATACCCCATCAATGCTGATCATAGCGAGCCCAACGTTTTGTAACCTACTGAATTAATATGTATTAGATAGGATGATACGGTGGAAAAAGTTGGATTGTTCGTAAAAAAAGACCGAAAAGCGGCCAAACAGGCCGATGCGTTCGAAACCTGGCTGAAAAATAAAAAGATCGAGGTCGTCAGAAGGGAAAGCTCGCCGCCGGGAATTCATTCCCCGGCCAACAATAAAATTGCGGCCCCCGACGATCTGTCCTGCCTGTTCGTGCTGGGCGGTGACGGCACTTTTTTAAGTGCGGTGCGCTGGATCGGGGACCTCCACATCCCGGTGCTGGGCATTAAATTCGGCGAAATCGGCTTTCTGGCCGAAACAGCCGCCAAAAACTTAATTTCAGCGGCTGAAAAAATCCTCAACAATGATTTCACCATCAGCCGCCGCATGCGTCTCGCCGTCCAGGTCGTCAGAGGGGACGAGACGATTGTCCAAGACACCGTCCTCAATGATATTGTTATCAACCGGGGCGCTCTGGCGAGACTGGCCAACATCGAAACCTACATCAACGATCATTATCTGACCACCTTCAGAGCAGATGGACTCATTGTGGCGACCCCGACCGGCTCCACCGCCTATTCGTTGGGAGCCGGCGGTCCGGTCATCCATCCCGATGTTCCCGGCATCATTATCACGCCGATCTGTCCCTTTACCCTGACAAACCGTCCGTTGATTATTCCGGACTCCATAACGATCCGGCTCAAACTCGAAAAAAAGGCCACCGATATCATGCTGACCTTTGACGGGCAGGAAGGGCTCGAGATCACCCACAGAGATACCATCATGGTCCGCAAGGGCCCCCATCCCCTGAATATGATCACCCTGCCGGGGCAGCATTATTTTGATGTGTTGAAAGCCAAGCTGCGCTGGTCGGGGGGAAGAGTTTAAACTCTGTTTAAACTCTGATCACTACATTTGAGGAGCGGCCCTGCCGGGCCTTGAGGCTCGCCCCGCTTGCGCGTGGCTTGAGGATCGCTGCGCTTGAGGCAAAAATGGCTGCTGGTTGTGGGAGCGGCTTTCAGCCGCGATTGTTGCCGGTTCTGAAGAACCGATTATCGCGGCTGGAAGCCGCTCCCACAAAAGGTTAAAATAGCATTTTTAATATGTCAGTGTTCCCCCTGAAAATCTCTTTTAATTCCACAATCCCTGAATCCCTCAATTACTGAATTCCTAAATTCTAACCAGCCTTTATTTCGAATAAATTCCCATCAAAATCCCTGATAAAGGTCAGAGTTTTGTCTCCTTTGGGAATACGCCTGACGTCTATGTTCAGTCTGTGACATTTTTCCAGAAACACATCCAGATCATCGACTTCCAAGCAGGTGTGCTCAATTTTGGTGCTATTTTCTCCATCGGAAGGCGCAATAAATATCTCGAAATGGACCCTGTCATCCCGATAGTTGATCATCACCAATTTTTGATCAACATTGAAAATGGCTTTGGAAAGCTCCCGGGGAAGTGTTTTGGGTTCCGATTTGGTCAGCCCCAGCAAAACCGCGTAGAATGTATCTGCTCTTTCTTCAGAGCTTGAGACAAGCGCTACGTGCTTTAGATTCATTGATTATTTCCTGTTCATTATTTTCAAACTTTCCTGGATTCCCGCCTTCGAGGCGGTGTCATATTTCAGGATACTGTCTATCTTCTGACCGTCATGCCGGACTTGATCCGGCATCCAGCTGTGTAACACATTGAAAAAAAGAACTGGATTCCCCCGCACACAGCGCGGGACAAGCGGGTCAAGCCCGGAATGACAAGATTGCAGCGTGAGCAAACTCAAATATCGCAACACAGCCGCCTTCACTGGCATGATGAAAGGAACAAATTGAAAACTCAGAGATGGGGCAGTTGCGGAATTCTAATAAGGATTAAACCAATAACGAATAAAACCTAATTGAGCGACTCGCGCTCAATTAGGCTTGATGATGACTTTGATCGATTCCTGGCCATCCAGCACCAGTTGAAATCCCCGGGCGGTATCTTCCAGCGGCAGCCTGTGGGTAACCAGATCGTCAACGGTGACGGTGGCGGATGTGAGCAAATCAATCGCGTCTTCGATATCGGGTGGACCGCAATAATAGGACGTGAGGATCCTGATTTCCCTGGTCCAGAAATCATTGAGCGGAGCGACAATCTGTTTGTCCGGAGCTGGAACGGCAAAAAAGACAACGGCTCCGCCTTTGTCCACACATTGCCAGGCCTGATCAACCGCCGACATGGCCGAGGTGCTCAGGATAACCACATCGGCCTTTTTACCGGTTGCCGCCGTCAGGTGCCGGGCAACATTGTCGGCGGCGTCGACCGTGACATCGGCTTTCAGCCCGGCGGCCAATTTTAGCCGCCCGGGATTAACATCGACGGCAATCACCCGGCATTTATTCGCTTTGGCCAGCTTGATATGCAGCAAACCGGACATGCCGCAGCCAAACACCACGACCGCCTGGCCCGGCTGCGGCCCGCCGGCAAGCCGCTGCGCCCGGACCACACAGGCCAGCGGTTCGATAAAGGTGCTTTGTTCATAGCTGATGGCCTCCGGCAGACGGTAGGTGCCATTTTCGACCAGCGCAGCGGGTACCAGCACATATTCGGCCAATCCGCCCGGCAGCCTTTCTTTAATGCGGGTGCAGACGGGGTAATGCCCGTTGCGACAGTAATCGCATTGCATGCAGGGCGCCTTTGGCGCAACAAAGACCCTGTCGCCGGCAGTAAATTTCTTAACCGATTGTCCGGTCTCAACAACCTCAGCACCCAGCTCATGGCCCGGCACCAGCGGTGCCCGGGGCAGGCGGTACCACTCCACGATATCGCTGCCGCAAATCCCGCAGGCCATCACCTTGACCAGCATCTCATCCGGACCCGGCGTCGGTGTTGGCATCTCCTCGATTCTGATGTCCTGGTTGTTGTACCAGCGGGCGACTTTCATTCGTGATTCTCATTTAAATGGAATGGATTCGATCTTTACTTATTTTGTAGACAGGATTTACAGGATTGTCAGGATATTTTGTTCAGCGCTTTCCTGAAGAAAGCGCTGAAACCCAATCCGCCTAACGGCGGAAAATTATGGCAACTATTTAACACGCTATCCTGAAACTATTTTGGCTTGACAATCGTCCAAATCTTCAAGGGGACTAAATTGTGCAAGTTCGCCGCAGGCGATGAAATTTTGGCTCTCTCATCCGGAGAGAGCCAAAAAAATCCTTAAGATCCTGTAAATCCTGTCTAAATTCTTTTATAAAAATAGAATCCATTCCTTATTTCTGATTCTTCAGGGTATTATACAGATCAAAGGCCTTGTCGGGAGATTCGCTGTCGTGCACTACGGCTTTGACGGCCTGGATCATGGCGACGGGATCCTCCGACTGGAAGATGTTGCGGCCCATGTCCACGCCGCTGGCGCCCTGCTGCACGGCGTTATGGGCCATGGTCAACGCATCCCGCTCCGGTATCTTTTTGCCGCCGGCCATAACGATGGGCACGGGGCAGGAGGCCGTAACGGTCTCAAAGCCTTCATCGATATAGTAGGTCTTGATGTAGTGAGCCCCCAGTTCGGCGCAAATCCGGGTGGCCAATCGGAAATAGCGCGCATCCCGGGCCATATCCTTGCCGACGGCGGTAACGGCCAGGGTCGGGATCCCGTATCTCGTCCCGATATCCACCATTTTGGTCATATTGATGATGGATTCTTTTTCAAATTCGCCACCGATAAACACCTGCACTGCCATGGCGCAGACGTTGAGACGAATGGACTCCTCGATGTCAACCGCAATCTGTTCGTTGGAAAGCTCTTTGAGTATGCTGGTGCCCCCCGAAACCCTGAGCACGATGGATTTGGATGTGGCGGGCGGAACAATGCTTCTGAGAATGCCCCTGGTCAGCATCAGCGTATCAGCATAGGGCACCAGCGGCAGAATGTTAAGGTCGATTCGTTCCAAGCCGGTTGTCGGCCCCTGGAAGTACCCATGGTCGATCGCCAGCATGACGGTTCGGCCGCTGACGGGGTTAAATATACGGCTGAGCCTGTTTTTCATTCCCCAGTCCAGTGAATTGGAGCCTTTGAGAAAAAAGCCCTCGGTCTTCTGGGGCCTGTCGGTATGAAACTTTTTGGCCTCTTTGAGTTCATCCACATCGGGCATGGAAGTGCCTCCTTTCAAAGCTAACGATTGACGATAATCCTTACAATATGCCGATTATTGACTTATGGCCACTCTTACAATATAAAAACCGCAATGGTCAACCTTATGATGAATCGGCAGCTGATCGCAGCCTTAATCGTATTAATCCTGACCGTTGCACCCGGTCACGGATACGGCGCCGACGCACGCGCGTTGATCGAAATCAGGGAAAACGGTGCCATTGATTGGACTGCCGGTGTCGTTGAAGCCAGGGGCACCGGTATTCCGCCGACCTACACCTACGATCGCAAGCCCCTGATCTCCCGGCAAAACATCCTCGCCCAGGCCACCAAAAAAGCGCAACACAACTTATTGGAAACAATCGTTAACCTGCGGATCAATGCCGAAAGCCGGGTGATCGATGTTGTCGAGGCCTACCCTTCCGTTATGGCCCAGTTGCGGGGCATGGTGCAAAAGGCCCCGGAAATTGAAAATCTGAGGCAATACCAATACGACGGCACGGTGGAAGTCTGGTCCCGGATGGAACTCAGCGGTGGCTTTTCTCAACTCATCCTTCCGCCGGAAATCAGGCACATCGAACCCATTAAACAGATCTTGACCCCTGGAAACGATCGCCTGCGTCAATTCCGGCCGCGGTCATCACAGATTTTTTCTGGAATGGTGGTAGATGCCAGGGGGATGCAGGCAGTTCCGGTGCTGGCACCCAGGATTCTGGACGAGAATCTGGAAGAGGTATTCGGACCAGCTTATGTCAGCCGTGAGTTTGCCGTCCAGCATGGCGTGGCCCGTTACACAACGGATATCGGTAAAGCCAAATTTAATCAGCGGATTTTCGATAATCCCCTGATCGTCAAAGCGCTGAAGGTCCTGTGGCCGGGCCGCTGCGACTTTATCATCAGCAACGCCGATGCCGCCAAGCTCAAAAGCGCCTCGGAGCATCTCAAATTCTTGAAGGAGTGTCGGGTCATCATTGTGCTGGATCCCATGTGACGGCTTCGTAATTGGCCCATCTGCTGCGTTGCGCTTGCTCCTTCGTCAGTCCAGCGTACTCATCGTACGCCTCCTTCCTCAGGATTTGCACGCCTTGCATATGAACCAATTGCGAAGCCGTCAACAAGATCGAAAAAAACAAAGGTTGTCAGATAGATTCGGTATTTGACAACCTTTGTTTTATTTAAATTTGTTAAACTAAATTAATTACCCAATTTCTGATTTAGAAATGAGCAATTTTGTTCAAGATCAAGGAAAGCAAAGAATTGCGCGGAGGCGTACTGACCAGTACGCCGCACAAGCGATTCTACAGCTTGACGCAGATATTGGGCAAAAGGCCCATTTCTAAACAGAAATTTAGGTTCCCAACTCCCAGGATGCTAAGTAATTTTTTTGTTCCGGCGTCAGGCGGTCAATCTGGATGCCCATCGCGGCCAGTTTTTCTTTGGCAATCATCTTATCGATTTTTTCGGGAACCGGATAAACCTGTTTTTCCAGCGGTTTTTTAAGTTTCACCATATATTCGATGCTCAGGGCCTGGTTGGCAAAGCTCATATCCATAACGCTGGAGGGATGGCCTTCGGCGGCAGCCAGATTGATCAGCCGGCCGTCACCCAGGACATTAATCCGGCGACCATTTTTGAGCACAAATTCCTCCACGAAAGGCCGGATAACCCGTCTTGACCTGGCAATCTGGCTCAGCCCATCGAGATCCAGTTCGACGTTGAAGTGACCGGAGTTGGCCACAATGGCGCCGTCTTTCATGATCTGAAAATGCTCTTTGCGGATCACATTGATGTCACCGGTCAGCGTGCAAAAGAAATCACCGATTCTGGCAGCCTTACGGATCGGCATGACCATAAACCCATCCATAACGGCCTCCAGGGCCGGCAACGGATCGACCTCGGTTATAACCACATTGGCACCCATACCGCGGGCACGCATTGCCAGCCCCCGGCCGCACCAACCATAGCCGCACACCACAAAAGTGGTACCGGCCACCAGGCGATTGGTCGCCCGGATCATGCCGTCGATGGTGCTCTGCCCAGTGCCGTAGCGGTTATCAAAAAAATGCTTGGTCTGGGCATCATTGACGGCAACGATCGGGTACTGCAAAACACCGTCGGCGGCCATGCTTCTCAAGCGAATAATGCCGGTGGTGGTCTCTTCGGTGCCGCCCAGAACCCCGCCGATCAGCTGGGTGCGTTTGGTGTGCAGGACTGAAACCAAATCGGCGCCGTCATCCATCGTAAACTGGGGGCGGGTGTCCAGCACCGCGTTGATGTGGGCATAATAAGTTTTATGGTTTTCACCCTTGATGGCAAAAACGGGGATTTTATCGTTTTTCGCCAGCGAGGCGGCAACATCATCCTGGGTGCTCAGCGGATTCGAGGCACACAACGCCACTTGGGCCCCACCGGCTTTCAGGGTTTTCATAAGGGATGCCGTCTCGGTGGTCACATGCAGACAGGCGGCAATTCGAATTCCCTTTAGCGGTTTTTCTTTTTGAAAACGTGCCTGGATGCGATTCAGTACCGGCATATTCTGATTGGCCCACTCGATGCGCAACGCACCTTCCTTGGCGGCCTTAATGTCTTTTACGTCGTAATTCATAACCTGATAATCTCCCATTTTGTTGAAATTTGTATTTAAGCTTTAAAAACTGTTTTTTATCATCGAAGAAAAATCGAAATTCGAATACCTGCCCGCCATCACAGGCGCTCAGGCGCAGCAGGCGGATCGAAATCCGAAACAAACTCCAATACTGAATGACCAAAATTCAGAACAGGAAAGCGCGGAACAGGGATTTGCCCACGGATCACCTTTTCTTGTTTTGAGAATTTGAAAATTCGAATTTGGATGTTGTTTCGTATTTCGAATTTTCGATAGCGCCGAAAATAAGAACTCAACCGGTACAGACGGATTGATATTGATAGACCTGGTGCTTTTAGATTCCCGCCATTTCCCTGATTTCATCAGCCTTATTGGTTTTTTCCCAGCTGAATTCATCTTCGCTGCGGCCGAAATGACCGTAGGCCGAGGTCATGCGGTAAATGGGCCGCAGCAGGTCCAGATATTCTATAATGGCCGCAGGTCTCAAATCGAAGACCGCCTTGACGATTTCTTCAATCCGCCGTTTGGGAATGACGCCGGTGCCCATCAGATCGACCATGACCGAAACGGGTTCGGCCACACCGATGGCATAGGCGATCTGAATTTCGCATTTTTTGGCAACCCCTGAAGCAACGATATTCTTGGCGATATGCCGGCCCATATAGGAGGCGCTGCGGTCTACCTTGGAGGGATCCTTGCCTGAGAAACATCCGCCCCCGTGGCTTCCCTGGCCGCCATAGGTGTCAACGATAATCTTGCGCCCGGTCAACCCGCAATCGCCCATCGGCCCCCCGATGACAAAGCGGCCGGTGGGGTTAATAAAATAGCGGGTATCACCGTCGGTCATACCCTGCGGGATGACTTTTTTAATCACTTCTTCGATCAGTGCCTCTCTGAGATCCTCATAGGTAACATCATCTTTATGCTGGGCGGACACCACGACGGCATCAACCCGTTTGGGGGTCCCGTTGTCATACTCGATGGTGACCTGGGATTTGCCGTCCGGCCTTAAAAAGTCGAGGGATCCATTCTTGCGAACGGTGGCCAGCCGCCGACAAAGTTTATGGGCATAGGTGATCGGCATGGGCATCAACTCGGGCGTTTCATCCGACGCAAATCCGAACATCAGCCCCTGATCGCCGGCACCCTGATCTTTGTAAAGGCCTTCGCCTACGGTAACTCCCTGGGAGATATCCGGCGATTGACGATCAATAGAAGTGATGACCGAGCAGGTCTGGTAGTCAAACCCCATACGGGAAGAAGAATAACCAATATCGCGGATGGTATCCCGCACGATCTGCGGCATGTCCACGTAGCATTCAGTCGTAATTTCCCCGGCAATAAACGCCAGGCCGGTGGTAACCATGGTCTCACATGCCACACGGCAATTTTTGTCCTGGGCAATAATGTTATCCAGTATCGAATCGGATATGGCATCCGCCACCTTATCCGGATGGCCCTCGGTCACCGATTCGGAGGTAAACAGATAGCTCTCATTTGCCATGAATAATCTCCTTAGATGAATTAAGTTACGCACAAAAGAAGTTACTTTAAATCAGTATGTTGAGTATGTCAATAGACAGATCAATGAGTTACCGTTCCAGGTTCGGCGTTCAAGGTTCAGCGGCTCCGAACAAAAGCGAAGGTGAATGTTGGATTCAAACCCGCGGGAAGCAGCCAAGTGTCGAAGGAAACGAAATCATCCTATTTAACCTTTGAACCGTGAACCTCTGAACCCTGAACCCCTTTTCAAAAATACGGTGTTTATTGACCCAAAATACATGATTCACCCCATTTTTTCTTAAAATTCCATCCATTAAAGTTCACGATATCGAAACGCCCTGTTTAGATTACCACCCTTTAAATCAACTGTCTTTTATCCGCCCCTGAGCGGATGATCCAAGTTGGCGCGCAAGCGGTTTCCCGGAGTTCTACCACCGGCAACAGAATCAGCAACACTAAAACAACCTGTTTTCGATGCATAAATTGTTGGTTTTGTAATTCCAAACCTAACCCCACTTAAAAGGAGGAGGCATTATGAAGATAAACCGACGGGAGTTTATCCAGATTACCGGTGCCACGGCTGCCGGTCTTGCCGTCAGCGGCCTGGGCTTTGACCTGCGCCCGGTCAAAGCCCATGCCCAGATGCTCAAGACCAAATATGCCAAGGAGACCAACACAATCTGCTGCTATTGTGCGGTGGGTTGCGGGGCCATTGTGCATACCAGCCGCAAAGGTGACGGACGGGTCATCAACATCGAGGGCGATCCGGACCACGTCATCAACCGTGGTTCGCTGTGTTCCAAAGGCGCCGCTCTGGCCCAGCTGGTCGAAAACGACAGCCGCATCACCGAACCGATGTACCGGGCGCCTTATTCCCAAAAATGGGAAAAAGTATCGTGGGAATGGGCCCTGACAGAGATCGCCAAACGGGTTAAAGCCACCCGGGACGCCACCTTTGAATCCACCAATGCCAAAGGTGAGGTCGTCAATCGGGCCGGCGGCATTGCCTCGGTGGGCAGTGCGGCCCTGGACAATGAAGAATGCTGGATCTACCAGGCCCTGATTCGCGCGATCGGTGTTACCTACATCGAACACCAGGCCCGTATCTGACACAGCGCCACTGTTGCGGCTCTGGCAGAGTCGTTCGGACGCGGCGCGATGACCAATCACTGGATTGACATCAAAAACAGTGATTGCATTCTGATCATGGGCAGCAACGCTGCCGAAAATCATCCCATCTCCTTTAAATTCGTTACCGAGGCCCAGGGAAGAGGCACCAAGCTCATCAGTGTTGACCCCCGCTTCACGCGAACCTCATCCAAAGCGGATATCTACGCCCCCATTCGATCCGGAACCGACATTGCCTTTTTGGGCGGGATGATCAAATACATCCTGGACAACAACCTGTACCACAAGGAATACGTGCAGTACTACACCAACGCACCCTTTTTGGTGAGCAACTCCTTCAAATTCAAAGACGGCCTTTTCTCGGGTTACGACGAGAAAACCCGCCAATACGACAAGAGCCAGTGGGCCTTTCAGATGGATGCCAAGGGCGTGCCCGAGATGGATCGCAGCCTGAAAAATTCCCGCTGCGTATTTCAGCTGCTGAAAAAGCACTACGCCCGCTACACGCCCCAGAAAGTCTCCGAGATTACCGGCACCCCGCAAAAAGAGCTTCTGGAGATCTACAAGACCTACACGGCCACCGGCAAGCCCGGAACGGCGGGTACCATCATGTATGCCATGGGCTGGACCCAGCACACCACCGGGGTTCAGAACATTCGTGCCATGGCGATGATTCAGCTGCTGTTGGGCAACATGGGCGTTGCCGGCGGCGGGGTCAACGCCCTGCGCGGGGAATCCAACGTCCAGGGCTCCACCGATCACTGCCTGCTGTGGCACATCTGGCCAGGCTATCTCCAGATACCGCGAGCCTCGGATGATTCGCTGGCGGCCTACAACGAAAGGTGTACACCCAAAAGCAATGACCCGTTGAGCGCCAACTGGTGGCAAAACTATCCCAAGTACTCGGTCAGCATGCTCAAGTCCTTTTTCGGTGATAATGCCAATGCCGACAATGGCTTCGGCTATGACTGGCTGCCCAGGGTGGATAACGGCAAAGATTATTCCTGGTTGTCCCTGTTCGATGAAATGTATAAGGGTACCTTCAAGGGCTTCTTTGCCTGGGGCCAGAACCCGGCCTGCAGCGGCGCCAATGCCGGTAAAAACCGTCAGGCCTTTGCCAAGCTGGACTGGATGGTCAATGTCAATATCTTCGACAACGAAACCGGCTCTTTTTGGAAGGGACCGGGGGTCAACCCGGCCAGCGTCAAGACCGAGGTGTTTTTCCTGCCGGCGGCGGTGTCGGTGGAAAAAGAGGGCAGCATCACCAATAGCGGCCGCTGGAGCCAGTGGCGCTACCAGGGACCCAAACCCATGGGAAACAGCTGGCCCGATGGGCAGATCATCATGGAACTGGGCAACCGGATCAAAGCCGAATACGCCAAAGGCGGCACCTTTCCGGAACCCATCGTCAACCTCAAATGGGATTATCTGACCAAAGGGGAATACGATCCCCACAAGGTCGCCAAAGAAATCAACGGGTATTTCGTCAAAGATGTCACCATCAAAGACAAGACTTATAAAAAAGGCACCCTGGTGCCCAGTTTCGCTTTTCTCCAGGCAGACGGGTCGACCTCCTCGGGCAACTGGCTGTATTGCAACAGCTACACCGAAAAGGGCAATATGGCGGCGCGGCGCAGCACCAAAGACGCGCCCAACCGCATCGGTCTGTACCCGGAGTTTGCCTGGTGCTGGCCCGTCAACCGGCGCATCATCTACAACCGGGCCTCGGTGGATCTCAAGGGCAAACCCTGGGACCTCAAAGACTGGGTCATCAAATTCGACGGCGACGCAAAAGACGGCAAATACGTCAGCAGTCGCTGGCAGGGGGACGTGCCCGACGGCGGCTGGTATCCCATGCAGAATCCCGACGGCTCGATGCGCGATGATTCCAGGTACGCCTTCATCATGCGCAAGCACGGGCACGGACAGATTTTCGGACCCGGACGCGCAGACGGCCCTTTTCCGGAGCATTACGAACCGCTGGAGTGCCCCATTGAGAAAAACCCTATGAACGCACAGCGCATCAACCCCACCGCCCCGATCTATGAAACCGGGGCCGATGAGTGGGCCAGCTGTGACCCCCGCTATCCCTACGTGGCCACCACCTACCGCGTGGTGGAACACTGGCAGACCGGCGTGATGACCCGCTGGCAGCCGTGGCTGCTGGAAATGCAGCCCCAGGTGTTCGTAGAAATGAGCGAACAGCTCGCCCAACTGAAAGGGATCAAAAACGGCGAACGCGTCAAGGTTTCATCTCCGCGGGGTGCACTCGAATGCACCGCCGTGGTTACCAAGCGGCTGCAGCCCTTTAAGATTGCGGGAAGTGACGTTCATCAGGTGGGCATTCCCTGGCATTTCGGGTGGGTCAAACCGGTCAACGGCAGGGAGGAGAGCGCCAATCTGCTGACGCCTGCCGCCGGCGACCCCAACACCCGTATTCCTGAAACCAAAGCCTTTATGGTCAACGTGGCAAAAATATGAAAGGAGGTGATCGCGATGAGTAAATCCTTTTTGGTTGATACGACGCTGTGCACGGCCTGCCGGGGCTGCCAGGTGGCCTGCAAGCAATGGCATGATCTTCCGGCTGAAGAAACCACCAACCGGGGCACCTATCAAAACCCGGCCGATCTCTCCTTTGATACCTATAAGCTGGTGCGCATGACCGAAGGGGTTGTCGACGACAGGCTGCGCTGGCTATTTTTCCCGGATCAGTGCCGGCATTGTCTGGAGCCGCCCTGCCAGGACACCGCCGGGGAACCATCGGCCATTTTCACCAACGCGTCCACCGGGGCGGTCATTTACACTGCCAACACCCGTGGGCTGAACGCCGGTGAAATCCGCCAATCCTGTCCCTACGACATACCGCGCCAGGCCAAAGACGGCACCCTGGCCAAATGCGATATGTGCAGCGACCGGGTTGAAAACGGACTGGAACCGGCCTGCGTCAAAGTATGTCCCACCGGGGCCATGAATTTCGGCGAGCGCGAGGACATTCTGAAATTGGCCCAAAAACACCTGGCCGCAGCGCAGCAAAAATTCCCCAAGGCCACGCTGCTGGACCCGGACGATGTCCGTGTTGTATTCCTGGTCGGATTTGATCCCGGCCTTTACCATGAATATGCCGTGGCATCCGCCACTGAATACGGCATCTCCCGGCACGCCGCACTGCGCAAAATGCTGCGCCCGTTTGCCGGTATGGTTTCACATTTAGGATAATAGTGGCCCCACAAGGTAACCCAGCATAGAGGGGAGAAGGCACGAGCCTTCTCCCCTTTCTTATATGGGTGAGTTGTGGTAGAGTCGGGTTTCGAGTTGCGCGTTGCGGGTTTCGAGTCCCGTGTGCGTGTTGCGGGGTGCGCGGTTAGCATGGCTGAGGTTCAGACACGCAACCCGCAACGCCTTAACCCGCAAGACGCAACGTGCATCTCATAACACGTAAACATCAAATTATAATCCGCAGTTTGAGACCCGAGAAAGGTATCGTATGAATTCCTATTTCGCCCTTACGTCCGAGCAGGTAAAAAACGCGGTTACGGCCGTCATCAACAGCAGGCCGGTTTATGCCGAAATACTGGACTTTTACGCCGCGGTTTTCAATGCCCAGGAGGCGAGCAAAGGCCGCCTTCAGCTCCAGCCGCTTGAACTTTCCGGGGAGCTGCGGGCCGCCAAAGCCCGCGAAAAATTGCCGCTGATCGGGGTCGAAGAATTTGCTTATGATGAGAAGGAGTCGGCAGCGCTTTTTGTGACCCTGTGCCGGCTGGCCCAAGAGGCCAATCCAACACTGGCGGCCACAGCAGGCACCATCTTAACGGCCGTGGAAGCGACACTGAAGCCGGCAGCGCTTTTTGAGGGACTTCTCACCGGCAATGAAGCATTATTTGAAAACAGAGCCGATGACCTGGAGATCGAAAAGCCGGTGCTGGGCTTTTTTACGTACAACAGCTTGAAACCTTCCCTGTGTGCCTGTGCCGACCAGCTGGCGGTCTATCTGGATTCCCAAGAGCCCTGGCTGCAGGGCTATTGCCCGGTTTGCGGCAACGCTCCCATCCTCTCCATCCTCGAGGAGGAAGGGCGGCGCAAACTGGTTTGCGGTTTCTGCTGGCAGTCATGGTCGGCCAAGAGGGTCTATTGTCCCTATTGTGACAGTTCCCAGAATAAGGAGCTGCATTATTTTTACAGCGAGCAGGAAAAAGACAGCCGGGTCGATTTGTGTGATCATTGTAAAAAATATATTAAAACCATAGACTCAAGAAAAGTAGACCGGTTGATCTATCCGCCCCTGGAACACATCGCAACCATGCACCTTGACATGAAAGCGCAGGAGATGGGATTCAATCCCGGGATCCGTCTCTTTATGCAGGTATAACGACGGTAGACGGTCATAGGCAGAGGGTATGAGATTTATTCTGTAAGGCCTGACAAGAGACAACGACAGATTGCAAGTCGTCCGTTATTGGTTATTATTTATTAGAGAAATACTGACTGACAGAAAATCTTAATTCTATAATTGCTTTTTAAATGATAGATCCAAATCAACGCTCAATCTATTTGATACCCCTGACAGTATTGGTCTTATTGGTCTTATTTATCCTGCTCGTCCTATCGCCGGCCTATTCACCAGCGACGAGTGTGCCGGCGACACCGGGTGATGTCGTCAGGATCCGGACAGCCTGGTCGGCGGATCGCGGGCGTCCCGGGGATACAATCATCCTGGCAATCGTTGCCGACATCAAGAAAGGGTATCACATCAACGCCGATGCCCGGCAGATTCATCCGTCAGAAGATTTCAAACCTTTCCCTACCCGGGTAACGATTGCCGCGGCCGGTGACGAAATTACCGCCGAATCTCCCCGCTACCCCCAGGCAGTCCCGATCAAGGTAGCGTATGCCGCCGGGGATCTGATGTCCTTTGAAGGGCAAACCGTCATCTATCTGCCGGTCAAGCTGGCCGACACGCTAGCACCCGGAAACCAGGGGTTCAAGCTGGTATTTGAATACCAGGCCTGCTCGGACACCTACTGCCTGTTTCCGGCCAAGATCAATTTTGAAGAATCCCTCGAAGTTGTCGAATCTGGAGCCGGCGTGTCACCAATAAACCGGGAGTTGTTTGCCGGGTTCGCGCAGGGACCGACGGCCACCGACTCCCGGCAAGTCAATTTCGACCTGTTCGGCCTGGCCTTTGCGATAGATGCGTCGTCGGGACTCGGCATGATCCTGTTGCTGCTCACCGCCGCGCTCGGCGGTTTGCTGCTCAACTTTACCCCCTGTGTGTTGCCGTTGATTCCCATTAAGATCATCAGCCTGTCCCATGTGGCCCAGGACCGCAAACAGTGCTTCATGCTGGGGCTGGCGATGTTTGCGGGCGTTTTGGCGTTCTGGCTCGTCATCGGGATTCTGATCGCCCTCGTCAGCGATTTCAGCGCCACCAATCAGCTTTTTCAATATCCGGCCTTTACGATTCTGGTAGGTATCGTTATCGGAAGTATGGCCGCCGGTATGTTCGGCTTTTTTAACGTTCGCCTGCCCAATTTTATCTATATGATCAACCCGGAGCAGGATACCCTCAGGGGCTCTTTCGGTCTGGGTATCCTGGCGGCCATTTTGTCCACCCCCTGCACGGCGCCGTTTATGGGCGCTGCGGCTGCCTGGGCGGCAACCCAGCCCCCGGCGAGCACGCTGGCAACTTTTGCAGCCATCGGAACCGGCATGGCCCTGCCCTATCTGGTGCTGTCGGCCAGACCGGCCTGGGTCGAGAAAATGCCGAAAAGCGGGCCGGCCAGCAATCTGATCAAGCAGATCATGGGCTTGTTCATGCTGGCGGCAGCCGTGTACTTCATAGGCGTCGGTGTCGCCGCGCTTTTGGTGGATCCGCCCAATCCAACAACAAAAATATACTGGTGGCCGGTTATGTTGTGTTGCGCGGCTGCCGGCGGGTGGCTGGCCTATCGCACGCTTCTGATAACGGCCAGAGCAACGCTGAGGTTAATTTATGCCGGTCTCGGGGGGTTGCTCATCGCCGCTTCGGTGTGGGGCGCCGTGCAACTGACCGACCGGGGCCCGATTGACTGGGTATATTACACCCCGGAACGATTTGCACAAGCCTCCGGCGAAAACAGGGTCATCGCGATGGTTTTTACCGCGGAATGGTGCCTGAACTGCAAGGTATTGGAGCAGGGGGTATTTAAAGACCCCAGGGTTGCGGCTCTTTTTGCGAGCGACGGCGTCGTGCCGATGAAGGTGGACATTACCGGCAATAATCCGGCGGGGAAGGCCAAGCTCAAGGAAGTTGGAACGCTGACAATCCCGCTGCTGGTCATCTTTTCGCCATCCGGCCAAGAGGTTTTCAAAAGTGATTTCTACACCGCCGATCAAGTAATTGAAGCTTTAACCAAGGCCTTGGGCAAATCCTGAGTGAATGGTAAAAGCTGGAGGGCAGAAGGTAGAAGATCAGAGGTGCATGGCTCACGCCGTAAGGCATAAAGTTGGGTGCAGGGCACGAGGCGAAGGGCGCAAGGTAGAACAATAAATAGGCTTTCATCCCATAGCCTTGTGCCGTGTGCCTTACAGCGTGTGCCCTTTATGATAATAGATAGGATCCCACCATTCGACATTCGTCATTCGGTTATTCCTTGTGCTCGTAGACATGCACATCGCGCTGCGGAAATGGAATGCTGATACCTTCGGCGTCAAACTGCTTCTTCACCTTTTCGGTGGTATCAAAATAAAATGACCAGTAATCGCCGGCCGATGTCCAGGCCCGGGCGGTGAAATTCACACTGCTGTCGCCCAGTTCCGAAACCGCCACCATCGGAGCCGGATCCTTCAAAACGCGCTCATCCTCGTTGATAATACGCTCGATCACCTGGCGGGCCTTGTCGATATCATCATCGTAACCGATGCCGAACACAAAATCCACCCGCCGGGTGCCCTTCATGGTGTAGTTGGTAATGTTGTCGCCCATCAATTTGGCATTGGGCACGATTATGGTTTTATTGTCCGGGGTTTTGAGCTGGGTGGTGAAGATCTGAATCTTTTCGACCACACCGGCCACTCCGGCACCTTCGATAAAATCCTCGGCTTTAAAAGGCTTGAAGATGATCATCAGGACACCGGCGGCAAAATTGGCCAGTGATCCCTGCAACGCCAATCCAATCGCCAGGCCGGCGGCACCGACCACTGCGATAAAGGAGGCGGTTTGTATTCCCAGCTGATTCAATGCAGCGATAACGACAAAGACCAGCAGGGCCACATAGCTCAAATTCCCCACAAACGAGACCAGCGTCGGATCCGTATTGCTTTTCCGCATTACGCGCTTGATAAGGTTTGAAATCCCCCTGGCCACCCAGCGCCCGATAATCAGGATGACGATAGCGGCAACGACTTTCATTCCGTAAACGGTCAGGTATTCGTAGACTATATCCAAGTAGTTAGACACTTCCATTTTAATGACCTCCTTTGCTTAAATGCTCATCAGAATCAATCTCAAAGTGCAGAGCAGCGCTTTTCTTCTATGGTGGTGGTTTAAATAGTTCGACAGGTGCGGACGGGGTGGTGTTCGACCCGAAAGTACTTCAGTTACGGGAAAGATAATTCAACAATAGATAAAAGCAAGCAAGCCGATAAGAAAATAAGTTTGCGAATGTACAATGATAGGCTACTCGGGATGAACCGTTAGTGTCAGGAAGCGATTATTTCTAAATACCTTGGCCTTCAGGGACTGTTTACTTTTTTCAAAGCTTTTTCGGAAAAAGCGTAAATCCTCTACGATCTGCCCTGCGATTTCGACAATGATGTCCCCTGTCATCAGTCCGTCTACTTCGGCCTGACTTCCCTTGCGAATAGCGGAAACCATCACCCCCGTCTTTGATTCCAACCGGAGGTATTGGGCCAGATCCGGCGTAAGCTCTTGCAGCGAAAGGCCGTAGGATTCTTCCACTTCGTCCCGCGATTCCAGCGGCAAGGACATTTTTTCGAACAGGTCCCGGGACACGAAAACCGGGGCGTCGAATTTCAAGGCCATGACAAGGGCATCGCTGGGCCTGGCATCGATTTCGATCAGGTTGTCCCCCCGTTGCAATACGACCGTTGCATAGTAAATGTTCTCCCGGGTGTGGGTGACGACAACCCGGTAAACCCCCCCCTCGGTTTTCAGAATAATTTTTTCCAGCAGATCGTGCGTCAGCGGGCGTTGATGTTTGACGCCTTCGAGTTCCGAATAAATGGCACGGGCCTCGGGAAGACCTATCCATATAAATAGAGCCCGCGTTTCTTCCGGATCAGCCAGTGTTACCACGGGTTGCCGGCTCGCCGGATCGACTACCAGCTGGTGGATGTTCACTCTGATAAGCTCCCTGCGCTCATTACCCGGCTGAGCCGACGGGTTGTCGGCCGATTGGGCCGCGCAGCAGCTTGCGGCCAGCAGCCAGAAGCTCATCATGAGGAACAGCTTATTTCTTATCTTTAATGGCATTGGTGATTTTATTGCGGGCATTGAAATGGAACCAGCTATCAGTTGGCCGTTGCGGGTGATCAGTGGAAGATGAATTATGCCCACCTGAACGTTAACGCCCAAGGAGGCTTTTAACCTTGCTATCCAGATACTTCTCAGGCCTTCGGCCGGGTATCCGTTCGACAACTCTCCCCTGCTTGACCACCAGCAGCAATGGTATCCTTGTCAGGTTGAATCGATCGATAGCCTTCTCGCCGAACCAGTAGACCGGAAAGTCGATTTTCAGTTTACTGACGACCGGCTGAATTGCCACGGCGCCCTCCAGATCGATGCTGATACCGATCACATTGAGGCCTTGATCCCTGTATTTGCGATACAAATTATTCAAGGCCGGCAATTCGTCGATGCACGGCGCGCACCATGCCGCCATAAAGCTGACAATCAGGGCCCCTTGCTCCTGGTTGATCATTTCGTCCAGGTCCGCTTCCTCGATCGGCCGCACGGTAACCTCAGATCGGGCCGGTGAAACATTAATCAACAGAAAGCATATTGAGATAAGTGAAGCAAAAAAGAAGCTTATGGATGCGGAAATGGAAATTCCCGAGGGCCTGATTTTCATCTATTCCACCTTCCGCAATTCTGATAATCCAATATCATGTCATCTGCAACCCGCAACGCGTAACCCGCAACCGCAACGCCTATTTATTCATCTTTTCCAAATTAATCGCACAGGTTTCCAGATCGGGTCGCTTGTTGATGTCGTTTACCTGAATATCCCGAATAATGCCCTTTTTATCAATAAATATCAGCGCCCGCTCAGACACGCCATCGGAGCGCAACACCCCATAGCGGTCGGCGACCGCTCCGTGGGGCCAAAAATCGGACAGCACCGGAAACCACAGCTTGCCCATCTGCTTGGTCCAGGCATAAAGCGTCGGGATATTGTCCACGGTGATTCCCAGCAGAACCGCATCGTGTTCGCCGAACATTTCTCTGGCGATGTTGTAACCCGGCCACTGATCGGAGCAAACCGGTGTCCAGGCTGCCGGCACAAAGGATATCACGACATTTTTTTTCCCACGAAATTGACTGAGGCTGATTTTTTCCCCGCTAACAGACGGCAGCGTAAAGTCGGGCGCGGGTTCACCGATACTGACTTTGAGCTCGCTGTCTATGGGCTTTAACTGCCCCGGATTGTATATGTTGTCCTTATAGGCGGCCGACGCACCAAAAGCAGGCGCTATCAATATGATTCCGATAAGACCTGCTGTGAAACCTATTATCATTGATGATTTCATAGCTTTTCACCTCCAGCGGCAAATGACAAATGACTATTGACTAATGAATAATTGTGGAAGTCGCTGCGCTCCGTCCTTATGAAAAGCAGGTTAACCCGAACCTCGCAACTCGCAACCCGCAACGCGTAACCCGCAACGCGCAGCCCTCAACCCCTCCGGGGCCGCTTCCAGCCCGTAGGCTTACAGGCCGGAGGATAAGCCCCTAGGGGCCGGAGATCGCACCACGATCACCTCAGTCCGGATTCTTTTAGAAGTTTTTGCAGCAGGGCGTCGGCGTTTGCGGCGCCGCCGAGCCTGGAATAATAGACCCGGTGGCTGCCGTCCGATAAAATTCTGACACCGATGAAGTAAGGAGTGCGGACTTCGCCCAGCTTTTTATGGATCACAAAATCACCATCCGGAAAAAGCGGAAACGGGATATTATAGGTCTTTTTAAAGTGTTGGACTTCGAAAGCCGAGTTCCCGACACCGATACCGATCAGTTTGACCCTGCCCTTCAGCTTGGCGTCAGCTTGGATGTTGCGAAACATCTCATTTACAGAAGGAGCCTCCTTCTGGCAGAACGGTCAATACATGCTGAATATTTCGATCAGAACGACGTCGGCTTTTATCTCCGGTATCGTAAAGGTTTCGCTCCCGCCGATTCCCAAATATTTTTGGTATTCCGCGTCCTGCGGGACGGCCAAATCAATCGCCGGCAAAACACCGCCTTCAGCCGGGGGTTTGATATCGGCCCTGACCAATCCGGGAAACAACAAAATGCCCACAATTCCTGCCATCAAGAATTTTCCAATGATTTTCATATGCCGGGTCTCCTATTCATTAGCAAAGCAAGAGGGAGTCAAACAGCGCTGGCGTTAGGTACCGTCATCCAGGTGAAATGAGAAAGACGACGACCGATCATTGCAACAGCATTCGAAGACGGGCAGCAAGCAACCAGAATTGAGCTTTTGAGCAGCAGGCGATAACGGCGCTTATTTTGCTGAACGGCAAGTAACGCTTTTGGCGACGTTCAACTCATCAACCAATGTTGACCGGTGTCACTTAATATAGGCCAATATCGGTGGCGGGTCAAATATTAATTGGTTGTTTCCAAATCCGCCTGAGGCGGATTACAACCGCAACGTTTAAAACTCTGACGTGCTATTGGCTTCCCCCGCCCATAAGCGCGGGGAAATCCAATCCATCCGCTTTGCGAGTGGTCGTGGACGCCAACCTGACGGCAATGGACGGCGCACCCGGTGACGGTTCTCCAAGGATGAAAAAATTGCTTTAAAAGGGCGCTTATCTCTGGTAACGTGCGAAGCGCATCCGAAAAACAGGTGCCCCACGCATAATTTTGCATCAACCAGCGGTCGTTTGAGCCCGGGAGATCGGATCGCGATAATAGACCAATCGATAATGTCATCAGAAGCGGAGGAAGCGCATCTATGAAACGTCTGGGAATCGGAGTGACGATTTTAGCGGTGGTAATGATGGTATCTTCTGTATCGGTTTCCGCCTCGGACAAGACGACCACCCACCAGCCAACCCTTCACCTGGCATCTGCGGGTCAGGCATCCGACACTGCCGCTGCCAATTCAGCCGCCCACGGGAACGAAAGCGGGGAGGCGGACCATGCCGGATCCGGCCAGGGGCATCCGAATCTCGGTCCGGCGCTGCCCCTGTGGAGCTGCATTCCGTTTGCCTGTATGCTGCTGTCCATCGCTCTCTGGCCGCTGCTGATGCCCGATTTCTGGCATCACAATTTCGGTAAAATTTCCGGTTTCTGGGCCGCCACTCTGGCCATACCCTTTTTGATCGCTTTCAAGGGCGACGCCCTTTATGAAATTCTTCATATCATTCTGGCAGATTATGTGCCTTTTATTATCCTGTTATGGTCACTGTACACGGTTTCCGGAGGCATTTTGCTGCGCGGTACCCTGAGGGGGACGCCTGTCGTCAATGTTGTCATGCTCATCATCGGCACCATTCTGGCTTCCTGGATGGGCACCACCGGGGCGGCCATGCTGTTGATCCGCCCCTTTTTGCGCGCCAACAATTATCGCAAGAACAGAACCTTTATGGTGGTCTTTTTCATATTTCTGGTTGCCAACGTCGGTGGATCGCTGACCCCCCTGGGCGATCCGCCGCTATTTTTAGGGTTTTTGCACGGGGTATCTTTCTTCTGGACCTTCAAGATTCTGCCCCACATGGCGACGGTTGCCGTTATCCTGCTGGTCATCTACTTTCTCTTGGACACCTATTATTACCGCAAAGAGGGCGTGACAGCCCCTGAAGAGGACGGCGTCAAACAGCCTTTAAAGCTGGAGGGTTTGCACAATTTTATCTTTCTGGCGGGTATCGTCGGTTCCGTCTTGATGAGCGGCATGGTGGAATGGGGCGAGTTGAACACATTCGGGGTGCACCGGGCGGTGCAGGACTGGGTGCGCGACGGGCTGCTGATCATGATGGGGGCTCTGTCACTGGTGACCACCTCCGTTAGTCTGCGCGAGGACAATGATTTTACATGGTTTCCCATCATAGAGGTGGCCTATCTTTTTATCGGCATCTTCATCACCATGATCCCCTGTTTGCTCATCTTGAAGGCGGGTCCCGATGGCGCCCTGGCATTTCTGGTCAACGGTGTCACCCAGCCGGCCCATTACTTCTGGGTGACCGGCGGCCTCTCGGCCTTTCTCGACAATGCGCCCACTTACCTGACCTTTTTTAACACGGCCCTGGGCGGCTTTTATGCCGGCATGCCCGAGGCCAGCTCGGTACCGTTGCTGATGACGGAAAATGCCGTCTACCTGAAGGCCATCTCGGCGGGCGCGGTGTTTTTCGGGGCCTGCAGCTACATCGGCAATGCACCGAACTTTATGGTCCGGTCCATTTCGGAAGAAGCCGGAACGCCAATGCCCAGCTTCTTCGGCTATATATTGAAATATTCA
>Ga0209536_100001371_pt1 | contig 40625 bp, 36 predicted proteins | sample DeeMarSeWOR28_12_FD_187461 | JGI IMG/M metagenome (GOLD analysis project Ga0209536, IMG submission 187461) | Marine sediment microbial communities from White Oak River estuary, North Carolina - WOR-2-8_12 (SPAdes) (version 2) | ecosystem: Environmental > Aquatic > Marine > Intertidal zone >... | reverse complement strand
AGACCCTTCCCTTATATCTGCATTACGTCTTGTTTTTCATGTCTCTTTGGGATTTTGAAACGGATTGGTATACGATAGATTTTATTTACTAAATTGGTTGTAAATTTCACAAATTAGAAGTTCGACAATCTTTAACAAAGGGATATTTTAAAACTCCCTATTAGCGCAAAGCCGACGAAATAATGACCCCGCCGTAATAGCTATGTTCAAATCAAACGTCAGAAAGAATAGAACACCCCTTTCACCAGAGGACCTGCGAAGACGCAAGCGTGAGATATTGCTCATTTTTTTCATCATCGTCGTAGTTGTTCTCCTCACCTTTGTTGAAAGCCGCATCATTCGTTTTGGTGCTGATATTCCTGTTTCAAACACCATCTTGATGTTTATTTTAATCAACATTAATTTGCTTTTGCTTATTTTGTTGATTTATCTTGTCTTCAGAAATGTGGTCAAACTCCTATATGATCGAAAGCGCAAAGTGCTGGGGGCTAAACTACGCACCAGATTAGTTATTGCCTTTATGGCCTTTAGCCTTTTACCAACCATTGTTTTGTTTTTCTTCTCCATTGGTTTCATCACCACCAGTATTGAATTTTGGTTTAACGTTCCCGTCGAACAAGCCCTTGAGAATTCTTTGCAGGTTGGTGGCAGTGTGTATAGTCGCATAGAAGCGAATAATCAATTTTTTCTTGAACGCATAGCTTACCAAATCGTAACCAAGAAACTGGCTGATTCTCCAGAGCGTAAAGCACTTTCTCAATATATTCAGGTTGTCCAAAGAGAATTTAATCTGGATGCTGTTGAGGTATATGCTGCAAATTCCGAGCGCATAACGTTTGCCTTAAGCCCCGAGCTTGAAAACGAATATTTCGGTGTGATTACCGATGAAAATCTTCGCAATAACCTGCCGGAAAACGGCGTCCGATCAATTTCCCAGAATGTTCCTTCCGGAGAGTTTATCAAAACCATCGCAACCGTCCCATTCGGTGTTCTGCCTGAGGATGCGAAAGGCTTTGTTGTCGCGACCAATATGATTCCCTCGGACATTTCGGAAAAAATGCGGTCCATCAACAGGGGTTTTGCCGAATACCAACAGATAAAAATGCTGAAAAAGCCGATTAAGATCACCTACTACATCAACTTATCCATTGTGGCATTGTTGGTATTGTTTTGTGCTATATGGTTCGGCTTTTATTTAGCCAAAACCATCAGCATACCGATCAAGGAACTGGCCGAAGGAACCCGAAAGGTTGCAGAGGGTGATTTAAGCTTTAGCATCCGTTCAGTCGCCGATGATGAGATCGGAAGCTTGGTGGCATCTTTTAACAAAATGACAAAGGATCTTAAAAGCAGTAGAGAACAGTTAGAACTATCTGCCCGGATGCTGCAACAGCAAAATATTGAAATTGAAGAAAAACGCCAGCACCTTGAAATTGTATTAAAGAGTGTTTCTGCAGGCGTTGTGACCTTCAACGCCGATGGTTTGATATCAACGATGAACAAGTCGGCCGAAAAGATGCTCAATCTCAAGGCGGAGCAAATACTGAACAAAAGCTATCAGGGGCTGTTACACGGCGCCCATTTGGAACTTGCCAATGAAATTATGGAAAATCTGAGACTTTCGCGCGGCAATACGATTGAATTGCCACTCAAGCTGGTTATTGAAGGGCGGCCTAGAAGTTTTCTGGTCTCTGCCAATGCACTTAAAGACGATGCGGGTCGTAACCTCGGGATTCTCATCGTTTTCGATGACTTAACCGAGTTGGAAAAAGGCCAACGGATGGCGGCCTGGCGGGAAGTGGCCCGCAGAATCGCACACGAGGTGAAAAATCCGTTAACCCCGATAACGCTTTCGGCTCAGCGCCTGAGACGAAAATACGTGGATCACTTAAATGATCAGGTTTTTGAAGAATGCACCCAGACAATAATTGATCATGTCCGTTTAATTCGAAATCTGGTCAACGAATTTTCATCATTCGCCAGATTTCCAAGCGCCAATCCGAAACCCTGCGCGTTGCTGCCCATCATTGATGAAACCGTAGCACTTTATAAAGAAGGGCATCCAGATATTAATTTTAAACTCAGCAATTCCGGCGATATCCCATTTATAAACCTTGATCGTCAGCAGATCAAACAGGCCCTCATCAATCTCATTGATAACGCAATTGGTGCGATTAAAGAAAACGGCAATATTAGCATATCCGTTTCCCATGATCCTATTTTAAAGCGCGTTCGGATGGAGGTTGCCGATGATGGCATCGGAATTGCGGACGAAGATAAGACGCGCCTGTTTGAGCCCCATTTTTCCACCAAAAAAGCCGGGATGGGCTTAGGCCTTACCATTGTGAATACCATTATTGCAGATCATAATGGAATGATAACCGTACAGGACAATATGCCCCGCGGTGCAAAATTCGTCATTGAGCTGCCCGAATAGGATTCGTCACGAGCATAAAATACGACATCCAACGGGAGAAAGATTAAATGCCAGTAACCAGAAGTAATCTACAGAGGAGCACAAATGTTCCCATCGGTTTTAATTGTAGATGACGAGCCATCCATACTTCAATCCTTAAGCGGTCTTTTATCCGATGAAGGCTTTGATGTTGCAACTGCCGCTAACGGCTATGAGGCTTTGAAAGTCATTGATGCCGAGTCACCGGACCTTGTTTTGCTTGATATCTGGATGCCGGGCCTTGATGGTATCGAAACCTTAAAAGAGATTAAAAAAGATAATCCCCACATCCAAGTCATCATTATCACCGGACACGGAACCATCGAAACCGCAGTGAGAGCCACCAAGCTTGGAGCATTTGACCTCATCGAAAAGCCGCTTTCAATCGACAAGATCATTGTCGCGATTAACAACGCCCTGAATTTCAGGCGACTGGAAGAAGAAAACAAGTATCTTCGGGAAAAAACTCTGGAAAAAAACTCCATCAATGGAGAAAGCCCCAAGACGAAAGAATTAAAACGAGAAATTGCCGCAGCTGCCCCAACCGACAGCTACATTTTGATTACGGGAGAAAATGGTACCGGAAAAGAGCTGGTCGCACGAACAATTCATCAATTGAGTCCCCGAGCCGATCAACCGCTTATTGATGTTTATTGTGCCGTCATTCCGGATGAACTGATCGAAAGTGAGCTGTTTGGTCATGAAAAGGGCGCTTTGTCGGGTGCTCTAACGAAGAAAATCGGAAAGTTCGAATTGGCCAGCAATGGTACCATTTTTCTGGATGAAATCGGGGACATGAGCTTAATGACGCAGGCGAAAATACTGCGCGTATTGCAGGAGCAACAAATTCAGCGCGTCGGAGGAAGTCGGACCATCAGCGTTAATGTAAGGGTGATTGCAGCAAGTAACAAAAATCTTGAACTGCAAATTGAGAAAGGTAACTTCAGAGAGGATCTTTATTACCGCTTGAATGTTATCCCCATCGAAGTCCCTCCCTTACGGCAGCGTATTGAAGATGTACCTGTGTTGGTAGAAACATTCCTCAATGAATTTGCAAACCAGAACCGGAGCAAACCAAAAACCATAACCCAGGCCGCCATTGATATGCTATGCAGTTATTCTTGGCCGGGAAATGTCAGGGAGCTGAAGAATCTTATCGAGCGCCTGGTGATTATGGTGGATAAGCCTGTACTTGATCGAGATGATATACCGGCCTCGTACAATCTGGCAATATGTAAAGCTACAGGAACCATTGACACCGAGTTTCTGCAAATTGAAAAATTGAAGGAAGCGCGCAAGGCATTTGAAAAAGAATATATACAAAGAAAACTGATTGAGAATAGAAATAATATTACCAAAACGGCTAAATCCATAGGCGTCGGGCGCAGTTATTTGCACAAGAAGATCAGGAGCCTGCAGTAATTTGCTACTATAAGTGGTTATTTTTCGGGCAGAAATAATTTAAGTTGTCTAAATTGAGGATAATTGGAGGCGAGTTAAAAGGTCGCAAGTTAATATCGGTTCCTGGGACCGATATCCGACCGACTGCCGATCGAATCCGCGAATCGATTTTTAATATTTTGGCTGGCCGTGTTGGCGGAGCGGTCGTATTGGATTTATTCGCGGGAACCGGCGCATTGGGTATCGAGGCATTAAGCCGGGGAGCTGAAAGCGCTTTTTTTATCGAGATAAATAAGCGCGCGCTTTCAGTTTTAAAACGAAATATCAACACCTGTTCGGTTGGAAACAAAGTAACCATTATTCAATGGAATATATTGGAAAATTTAACCTGCATACAATCGATGCGTCCCGCATTTAATCTAGTCTTTATGGATCCGCCCTACAATAAGCACCTGATCGGGCCATCCCTGTCAAATCTTCACGACAGCGGCTGTTTGGAATCCGGCGCCTGTGTTACAATTGAGCATTCCCATTTGGAGCCGATTGCCGAAGGCCCTTTGCCGTTTAACGTATTCGACCAACGACGATACGCAAAAACCCTTGTTTCCTTTTTAAATTATATGCTATGAGGTTGCGCGAAGCAACCTCTGCTGATTTGATACAATCACTTTTCCATATGGTTAATGTGTGAAATGACGCGCAGAAGAGTAATCAGAAAAAGGATGAATTAGATGATGAAGAGAATTGCCATTTATCCCGGCTCTTTTGATCCTGTTACCAACGGTCATTTGGACATTGTTGAAAGAGGACTGAAAATTTTTGATAAAATTATTGTCGCCATCTTGTACAATCCAGGCAAAGAAGGACTTTTTACCGTCGGAGAACGGATTGAAATGCTGAAGGCCAGCCTGAAAAGATTTCCCAATGTTGAAATCGACACATTTGACGGTCTTCTGGTGGAATATGCGAAGAAACGAAAAGCACAATGCATACTTCGCGGCTTGCGCGCCTTGTCGGATTTTGAATATGAGTTTCAGATGGCGCTTATGAACCGCAAACTCAATCGAGATGTTCAGACGGTTTTTCTGATGACCGGTATGCGATGGATCTACACCAGCTCATCGATAATCAAAGAGGCAGCTCAATTCGGCGGTAAAATTAATGGGATGGTACCCCCGCTGGTTCAAAGAAAGATAAAAGAAAAGTTCGCTCGAGTTTCTACCCCGGCCAAGCAGAAATCTGAAAGGAAAAAAGATTAAGAAGATCACTTTGGCTGTCAGTTATAAATTTTGATCAAACCTTTTTCTTCGACAGTGCCTCAATTGCCATCACCGCAATAAATCCCATTACAGCTAGAAAAACCGCAAAAAAGACTTCCCCATCGACGGTATCCGGTAAGATATTGCGCCCCCACAGAACATGGGTCTTACCTCTAATTATCCGAGTTTCAAGTACTTCTTTCCAAGGCCAAATTTTTTGGATGGATCCGGTCATCAGACCGGTTAGAAATGCGATGGTCATGTTATGAAATCTTAGCAGAAAATAATTCAGAACTCTGGAAAATCCTAACAACCCGATCCCACAGCCGGCACCGAAAACCACTATAATGAGAAAGTTTTGGGCTAAAAACGGATTTTTCAATGTTGCCGTGATGAACTCATATTTGCCTAAAATCAACAGGATAAAGGCACCACTGATCCCCGGTAAAATCATCGCACAGATGGCGATTATGCCACACAGGAAAATAAACCACAATTCTTCAGGGGTGGCTACCGGTATCAGGTTGACAAGGATGGTGGCTGCTGCCGTACCTGCAATAAAATTTATACCCGCGCTGCCCCACCAATGTTTTACTTGTTTACCGACAACAAGAATAGATGCAACAATGAGTCCGAAAAAAAGACTCCAGATCTGGACGGGATGATGATACAGAAGATAGTTCATTAATCGGGCCAGGCTTACGATAGCGATGGCGATGCCGAGAAAGACCGAAATCAGGAATCGGGCGTGTATATGGGCTAAGGCGCCCTTGAGGTCAACTTTCAATAATTTTTTTAGCATTACGGAATCGATCGACCGAATCGCCTCAATCAGTTGTTCATAGATTCCGGTAATCAATGCGATCGTTCCGCCGGAAACCCCCGGGATCACATCGGCCGAACCCATGCAGATGCCTTTAAGCGATAATCCGGCGGCGCTTTTGATCGAGTTTGGTCCGGGGCTGGTTAAAAATGCATCTTTCCATGTCATATTATTTTCTCTAGTCACGATTCACGCCAGCCGTGTTTTCCCACCAGTTTAACAAATCTGCAGCCTCCCAGATTGGTTTGATGAACTCCGCTGCGGTCCTTGGTAATTTTTATCAGATCTTGTGAGTGCTGATTTCCGACCGGTACCACCAGACGCCCACCTTCGGTAAGCTGATTAATCAACAATTCGGGAATAATTGGTGCGCCTGCAGTAACAATGATGGCATCAAATGGGCTTTGATCTTCCCATCCCACGGTTCCGTCGGCGCAACGCATGACAATGTTGTGGTATTTCAACTTATCTAAAAGCTTGCGCGCCTGCAGGTACAATGCTCGTATTCTTTCCACGGTGTAAACGCGATAGGCAATCTCCGCTAAAATAGCTGCCTGATATCCTGATCCGGTTCCGATTTCAAGTACCCGATCGTCTTTTCCAAGCTCTAAGGCCTGGGTCATTTCGGCCACGATAAAGGGTTGCGAGATGGTTTGTTGTTCCCCAATGGGCAGGGGAAAATCGCCATAGGCCTGATCCCTTAAGGCTTCGCTGACAAAAAGATGACGTGGAACGCTGCGCAGGGCTGCAAGTACACTTGGATCAGTGATGCCTCGGGATTCAATCTGCTGGTGCACCATCTCATTGCGCTGGCGTTCGTATTTTAGGGACTCATTTTTCATAACAGTTTTTTCTACCAAATCAAAGGGGTTTCGGTCAAGAATCTAGATGTTAACATGTTTTTGCAATCACAACATGAAAAATCACCGGACCTAAGGTGTTGGCGATAAGAGAAAAAGCAAATTTGTGTCTGGCTCTAAAAAGTAATTGATTTTTTATAAAATATTACCATAATGAGAAAATTAAAACATGACTCAAGAATCTTAAGGCGCTGAAATGGATCACACCAGGCATCTGATTATATCTGTTGTGTTGTCGACGCTCATCATTATTATCGGTACGGTCGGGTACATGCTCATAGAGAACTGGGGGATATTGGATGCACTTTACATGACGATTATAACCATTTCCACGGTTGGATATCGTGAAGTGCATGATGTCGGTGCTGTGGGGCGTATTTTCTCCATTTTTCTTATATTTTCCGGTGTTGGTTTCACACTGTATGTTGCTGCCGCCGTTGTGCAGTTTATGGTCGAAGGGCGAATCAGAGTCATTATGGGGAGGAGAAGATTGGATAGACAAATAGATCGATTAAAAAATCATTATATCGTTTGTGGATACGGACGCATCGGTCGGGTTTTATGCCGCAATCTGAGACGAAAACCGCTGGATGTGATAGTTGTCGAAAAGAATCCGGAGCTGATTCCGGTGATGGATCAAGATGGTATACTTTATGTTAACGGTGAGGCGACTGAAGACGCCAACCTGATCAAGGCCGGAATTGAGCGTGCCAAAGTTCTGGTTGCAGCCCTAGGCACGGATACGGACAATGTTTTTTTGGTGTTAACCGCCAGGCAGCTTGCCCCGGAGCTTACCATCATCGCCCGCGCAAGTCAGGAAAAATCAGAGAGCAAATTGAAGGCGGCCGGCGCCGATACGGTGGAGTCGCCATATGAAATGGGGGCGGTGAGTATGGCCCATCGGATTATTCGACCCACAGTGACGTCCTTTCTGGATCTTGCCTTTGCGCATACCCGAAAAGATATTCAGATGGAGGAAATTCCCGTCGATGAATCTTCCGAGTTGATCAATGTGATGTTAAAAGATTCCGGCATCCGCCAAAATTATAATCTTATTATCATCGCTATTAAAAAACCGGATGGCAGCATGCTGTTTAATCCATCATTTGAAGCCGTCATCAAGCCGGATGATACTATGATTGCAGTGGGAGAGGTTGATAATCTTCAAAAGCTTGAACAAATATTGAATCCCCCGAAAGGGAGGCCATGAAAAATAGACCTAGATAACTGGCGAGATCATTGAGCCTTCTGGGGTTGTCACAAATTGAACGTTTTTTTAAATTTTATAAATAATTCGTTTATCGGTTATGATTATATCAACATGCTTGTCGTGGGATTCGAGTGGAACCTGTTGAACGATTTGCTCTTCAAGGGCTAGCGCGACCTTGCGGGTGGTTATCGCTAAATCGGGAATCAGCCTGTCGTAATATCCTTCACCGGAGCCGATCCGTCCGCCTTTCTCATCCAACGCGATTGCTGGAATTATCGCAATATCAACCCGATCAATAGGTACTGTTTTGCAGCGGGTTGGGTCTGGCTCAAGAATTCCTCTCGGGCCGACAACCAGATCTTTGCCAAGATCCTCGACTTTCATCAGCTGCATTTCAAATGTTTCGGTATTAAATGCCGGTAACACAACAATCTTGTTGTAGACGTAACCGCGGGCTAAGATATCTCCAGTGGCGACTTCGTGATTGCTGTTGATGTAGAGTAGTGCAACTTTTGCTTCTAAAAAATTGGCAAACTCAAAAAGCTTTTTTTCGATGGCTTTGGTTTTTTCAGCAATGTCTTTATTTGAAAGTTCAGCTAAGGTTTTTGCAATATCGCTGCGAATTTGATTTTTCGCAATCTGAATTTCGTCCATGTAACGTCTCCCTAGCAAAAATTTTAAGGATCTAGCATTCAACAAAGAAGATGGAACTTAATCCCGATCAATAATCATTGACTAAACAGCTGCTGCGTGTTAACTCCGGCAGTACTTTAGTTTCCCGGTTTTTTCGGTAAAATTTAAGCAGGGTTAACTATAAATATATAATATAAATACGATTATGCTTGAAATCAAGTTCATCAGAAAGAATTTGCCTCAAGTTCAAAAAGCCTTGGACGCTCGCGGTCAAACGGCCGACTTAGAGACGTTTAAAAAATGTGATGAAGAGCGCCGGCAGACTCTGCAGGAAATAGAAACACTCAGACACCGGCGCAATGTGGTCTCGGATCAGATTGCGGAGATGATAAAAGCCAGTGAAAATGCAGACGCCCTGGTGGCCGAGATGCGAGAGGTCTCATCGAAAATAAAAGGGCTAGACAAAAGTCTCGCATTCAATCAGGAACAACTTGATAAAATTCTTTTAAGACTGCCGAACTTGGCGCATTCATCCGTTCCAATCGGAAAGGATAGCTCAGAAAATCCGATTATTAAAACCGTTGGAGAGATACCCGAATTTAGCTTTGACCCCAAACCGCATTGGGATTTAGGCCATATTCTTGGGATACTTGATTTTGACAGAGCGGCCAAGATTACCGGTGCGCGGTTTCCACTATATTTCGGATCAGGTGCAAAGTTAGAGCGGGCGTTGATTAACTTTATGCTTGATGTCCATACCACTTCCCACGGGTATACAGAGACACTGCCGCCGTTTATTGTCAATCGGCAGGCCATGACCCACACCGGTCAATTACCGAAATTCGAGGAAGATCTCTTTAAGCTTTCAGGCTGGGATTATTTTTTAATCCCCACGGCCGAGGTTCCGGTGACCAATATTCATCAGGGTGAAATCCTGCATGAAGACATGCTGCCGATTTACTACACAGCATATACCCCGTGTTTTCGTTCCGAAGCAGGTTCGTATGGAAAGGATACGCGCGGGTTAATTCGACAACACCAATTCAACAAAGTCGAACTCGTCAAATTCACCACGCCTGAAACATCCTATGATGAACTTGAGACGCTCTTGAAGGATGCCGAGACCATTTTAAAACAGCTGCAACTTCCCTATCAGGTGGTGGAGCTATGCACCGGAGATTTGGGATTTTCGGCTGCGAAAACTTACGATATTGAGGTCTGGATGCCGGCCCAAGGCGTATACCGGGAGATTTCATCGTGCAGCAATTTTGAAGATTTCCAAGCGCGACGAGCCAATATCCGATTTAAACGAAAAGGCAAAAAGGGTACTGAACTTGTCCATACTTTAAACGGATCCGGGCTTGCAGTGGGTCGGACCTTGGCGGCGCTGCTTGAAAATTTTCAGCAGCCCGACGGCTCGGTAGTTGTCCCCGAAGTGCTGAGGTCCTATTTAGGGGGAATGCAAAGAATCGAAGCGTGAAACCCAGTGATTTTCCAAAAAAGATTCGCAACTATCTGATGCCAAGCCATGAGGGCCGGCTAATTTATCGTTGCCTTGGCTGCGGCCGGGAATTTGGCATTGATAAACTACTGTATGTGTGCCCGGAATGTGGTCAAGTCTTTCTTATTTACGATCTCAATGTTGACCACCTGAAAAACGTTCCGGCTGAGATCTGGCAGCGCATATTTGACTATCGCAAGATGCTCAATGAGCCCGCCTTAAAAGGCATCTATCGCTATCACGAATTTATTGGCCCGGTGATCCCGCTTAAGGCCATTGTCTATCTGGGCGAGGGGCATACGCCCATGGTTGAAGCCAATGCCTCGTTGCAGGAACAGGTGGGGATCCGGTTTTATTTTAAAAACGATGGGCAAAATCCCAGCGCTTCGTTCAAAGACCGGGGCATGGCCAGCGCCTTAAGTTTTATCCAATACATGGTTCAAAGCGGAAAGGCGTCGGAGGTTTTGGCCATCTGCGCCTCCACCGGTGATACCTCGGCTGCAGCAGCGCTTTATGCTTCTTATTTACCAGCACACATCAAATCGGCCGTGCTGCTGCCGCACAAAAAAGTAACACCCCAGCAGCTGTCCCAGCCGCTCGGAAGTGGCGCCACCGTTTTTGAGATTCCCGGTGTCTTTGATGACTGCATGAAAGTGGTGGAAGCGCTGTCCGAAAAATATGATGTGGCCCTTTTAAACTCTAAGAATGCGTGGCGTATATTAGGGCAGCAGTCTTATTCCTATGAGATCGCCCAGGATTTCGAATATGACCTCGCCAATACGGTTGTCGTGGTGCCGATTGGAAATGCCGGTAATATTACGGCGGTGCTGAGCGGTTTCTTAAAGTTTTATGAAGTCGGCATTATAAGATCATTGCCGAAGATTTTAGGTGTTCAGTCCGAACATGCCAATCCCGTATATCGCTATTATCTGGAACCCGATGCGACCAAACGCAAATTCGAGCCGGTGACCGTCAGATCCAGTGTGGCTCAGGCCGCCATGATCGGCAACCCGGTTTCGATGCCGAGAGTGATTCATCTGGTGGAGCATTACAATCAACTGGCCGGCAAACAAAGCGTCTTTTTTATCGAGGTCACAGAACAGGCCATCATGGACTGGGAGATTACGGCCAATCGCAACGGGCATATTGCCTGCACCCATGGCGGCGAATCTTTAGCCGGGTTGGTGACAGCCACTAAGCAAGGCATTATTGAAAGCAACGAGGTGGCGGTGATCGATTCGACCGCCCATGCCCTCAAATTTTCCGGCTTCCAGGAAATGTACTTTGGACAGGGATTTCCACGTGAGTTCAACATCAATCCGGACCCGGAACTGATCAATGCACCGGTGTATATCCGCCCAAAAGATCTTGCAAAAGTACCGGCCCCCGGAAAACCACTCAACGGCGACAATTATAAGCGATTTGTCGATCGTACGGCTCAAGAGATTGCCACTGTTTTAGGTTTGAAAAAAAGGATGTAAAGGCTCGGTCGGATTGTCCTTTCGAAAAAAGATACGCTCGTGATTGGAATATATATCCTAAAATTTGTTATTTTAGTGTAGTATAATTGAGCCGATCGTTTTAGAATCTGAGATTTTGATGATAACTCTACAAAATTTAAGACCATCAAAATTCAAGAAAAAGAGGTGCTCTAGCATGAATATACATCGTTTTTTTGGTCTATGGTGTATCTTTTTGGTTCTCGTATTGGCAGCGTGTGCATCAGCGAACTCAGAACAGAGGAAAAAAGAAGCCGAAGCTTCAAGAAATCTGGGCGAAGCTTATTTGAACGAACGAAAATATACACTGGCATTGAAGAATTTGTTAAAAGCTGAAGCGCTGAATCCTGATGATCCTTACCTTCAAAATGATTTGGGGCTTGTTTACATGCACAAAGGAAAATACGACCAGGCGATTCGCCACTTCAAAAAGGCCTTAGACCTAAAGCCCGATTATGGCCCGGCGATGAACAATTTGGGCAATGCCTACTTTGCTCAGAAGCGATGGGATTCGGCCATTGAGTATTATACGAAGGCAACGGATAATGTGCTTTATGCGACCCCCCATTATCCACAGTCGAACTTGGGAGGGGTCTATTATGAGAAAAAAGATTACAAACGCTCAGAGCAATACTATCTTAAAGCACTTGACATAAAACCCGACTTCGTTGTCGCTTTGAGAGGAATTGCTCGCACCTACCTTGCTCAGGGCCGGGTTCAAGAAGCGATTGTCAAGCTGGAAAAAGCCCTAACAATTGCGCCGGATCAACCCTTACTCTATCACGATATAGGCAAGGCTTACCAATTAGCAGGCGATTATAACAGCGCGCGCCACGCCTATGAGAAAGTTATCGAGCTTGCACCAGGCAGTCCGGTAGCCGATGAGGCGCAACTGGCCCTCCAAAAGTTAAAATAAAAAAATTGCGAATGGCTAAAGCGGATCCGAAACATCAGGACCGGCAGCATGCGCAATTTTTTTATCAAAAAACGCCGAAACTAAGCTGCTACATTCTCTTCTGTTCGAGCTTGACAATTTGAGGTGTGATAAAGATTAACAGTTCGTTTTTATCGTCATCTCGGATTTGGCCTTTAAACAGCCAGCCCAAAACCGGCAGCTTGCCTAATCCGGGGATGCGATCCTCAGATCGAACTTTGGTTGATTTGAGAATACCTCCGATCACCACCGTGTCACCGTCGTCCATCAAAATCTCAGTTTGTGCTTCATTCGTTGACAAGGCAGGTCCGATGTCGGTCTCCTGGAAGACTTCATTTTTGGTGACAAATATGGTCAAGGAAATGCGGTCATCCGGGGTCACACTGGGGGTAACTTCCAGCAACAAATCCACATCCTTAAATCGTACCGTGGCATTGCCGGAAGAGTCCCGCTCCTGGTACGGCACCTCAAAGCCTTGTTTAATTTTGGCCTTTTTGTTGTCCAAGGTGACAATTTTGGGAGCAGACAGGATGTTCGTGTATCCCTCTATTTCACTGGCTTCAAGGCGGGCGTCTATGATGGTAAACGACGTTCCGCTCAGTTTGAAAAAGTTGAATCCCAGCGCCGCTGTGGGGTCAACTGCCGGCAGATTTTCAGCTTGAAAACTGGTGGGACCAATATCCCAAGAACCCAAAGAAAATTGACCCAGCGTGACTTCACCCCAATCGAAACCAAGCGTTCTCGAGAAATTGGTATTGGCTTCAACAATTCTGGCCTCTATGATGACCTGTGGGGTTACCTGATCGATTTTATGGACAATTTCCTTGGCCTGATTTATCTTTGCCACCGTGTCGGTTATGATAAGCTGATTGTTACGCACATCCACACTGGCTTTGCCGCGATTTTCGCTGAGAATAACCTGCACATGGGGCAAAATCTCGCTTTGGGCATTGGAATAATTAATCGGAATATATTCGGTAAACAGTGGTTCAAGCGCTTCCTGTTGTTTTATAGCCTGTTGTTCGGCTTTCAGTTTCGCTTGTCTGAGTTTTTCTTCTTGAGCCAGGCTGGTCAATGTAGCGATACGGATAATATCGCCTTCCATGGTCATGCCTAGCTGATTCATTTTCAGCACCAGGTCAAGCACCTGATCCCAGGGGACCGGCTTTTCTAGTGTAAGGGTTACCTTTCCGGTTACGTTTTTGTCGATGGCAAAATTCTTTCCACTGATCTCCCTTAAAATCCGGAAGACGTTTTTGATGTCGGTATCGTAAAAATCAAGCGCAATTTTTTCGCCCGTGTATCTCTTTTCGGGTTTGGCTTCCGCCAGACGCTCTTCAAGAGATTTTTCCGCTACGGGCATTGTTTCCTTTTTTTCTTCTATTTCTTTCTTTTCTTTGATTGCGACCGGTTTTTCTTCTATTTCTTTCTTTTCTTTGATTGCTAGCGGCACCTTTGCTTTTTCAGCTTTCTTTTTGGGTTCGATATCAGCCTCGGCCAGAACTTTCTTCCATGCCGGAAGGTCGGCGTCCTCATAGGGTTTGGGGGGAATTTTTGAGGCTGTGAAATTCACCCGGATAAGATTATCTTTTTGTTCAACAAAATAGGGAACCGCTTCACGCAGTTCTATCGTGAATATCGATTCGTTTTTCATGGCCGGTGTTTGAATCGGCGTTATGCGGTCAACGGCGCTTTCAAAACGGGTGGTAATCAGCGCACGTTTGCGGTATTCTGGTAAATTGGTATTAAGCAGTTTAAGTTGCAGCCTTCTTTCAGCTATTTTTTTGATTTCGTATTTTACTGGCCGGGTGGTTCCGATGATAATTGCCGATTTTCCAGTCTCTTCGCTGCTAAAATCGATGCGATTGACCCAGGCAGGTTTGTCGTAGTTTTTTTCTTTAATTTTCTTTTTGACTTCAGGTTCTTTCTTTTCTGTAGCCAGCGGTTTTATTTCTTTCGCAACAGGTTCTTTCTTTTCTGTTGCGACCGGTTTTGGAGTTTGTGCAATCACAGGTGTTTGGTCTTTTTTGTCCGCTTTTGATGGTATTTTACCCACATGAATCAGCAGTCCCTTGTCAATTGGTGTCGTCGAGAATTTGGATAAATAGGCTTTGTCGGTATCCAACACCACCCTTACTTTGTCCTGATGCCCAAAATGACGGACTTGTTTTACCCATTTTGAATTAATTTTAATGCGTTGCTCTCCTTTAAATGGGCTTTTAAGTTTGAACATGTCAATGATGATTCGGGGTGGATTGTCCATGGTAAACGTTTTGTAATTTTTAATCGTCCCGTCGGCTTTGACATTAATCACCACATTTTTTTGAAGCGGGGTGGCCGCAACCGATTTTATTCGGGTGGCCGCCGGTACTTTTTCCCTCACCGATGGAGGTTGTATTTGTTGTGTCGTTGGTTTTTCTTCGCCCGGCGGTTTCTGGGTTTGAGTGGCAACGGTAGCTGTTTTGGGGAAAGAGATATGCAGTCCTGCATCGCCAGGAGCAATATCGTAAGGAACGTCTCTTTTTAAAGCGATGAAGATTCGGGAGGTCGTCGTGTTGTCGTCCTCTTTTATTTCCGTCGCCCTGATCGAGCTGATGATACCATTGCCCGGCGGTTCATAAACCGTTTCGATTTTGTCGAGGGAAGTATCCGGAAAATGAAAGAGCACACCCAATGGGAAAACTTGCTTGATGGATGTATACGTCAGCAGGTGGTTGCCTTTGACCGTGACAACGGTTGACTTGGCATCTTCACTGGTGATGATGTCCGTTATAAGTTTTTCCCCCTCGGCACCGACTTGCGCAGTTTTGTTGGAAGCACATCCGTAAAGAAGTATAATCGGACTGATGAGAAGGATGATCAGAACGGCTTTTCGACTAAATGTTGATAATTGGTTCATTATTATAATTCTCCAGGAGGCTTCGGAAGTTTTAATTCCTTATTGCGAATGGAAACATTGCCCATTACATCTTCGATCTCTTCTGCAACAATGACTTTATCTTTTTCAATGTTAACCACTCTGCCTGCATTGGTCCCTATATACGTGCCTTTTGAAATGACATATCCTTTGCCGGAAGATTCTTCGACCATGGCCCGATTTCCACTTTTAGCCAGTATAATCGCCACCAACTTTAGCTGGCTCAAATCAATTTTCTCAAGCGTTGTGCGCGGAACACGCTTTTTTCTTTTTTTCTTCATTGATTTGGCGACGATTTTTCTTTCCTTAAACAAAGGTTCAAAAGGATCAATCTTTCCTTGAGGGTTATATCTTGGCGGCTGAGCAGCGGCCGTAGTGGTTGCATCGGCGGGTACCGCAGCGGCGGCTTTTGTTTCAGCTTCCTCAGTTTTGCCGCTGGGTTTCGGTTTTTGGTCTTTGATAGGCTGTTTTGTAACTGCGATATCTGATTTGGGGCGTATGGCCGGTTTTTTTGCTTTTACCGGTTTGGGCTTAGGCTTTTGGGGGGATACGGTTTCATCCTTCTTTGCAATAAGTGGTGGAGGTGTGGCCTTCGGCTTTTGCGGCAGTTGTTTGGATTTTTGGTTTTTTGGCGTTGATTTCAACGGCCGTGGTTGAGTCTTCGGTTGGGATTTGATAGGCGTTGTGCTTTTGACTTCAGAGCTTGATGCCGGTTTCAGCGTTTTCGCAATTATCTTTTTGCGAACAACTTTGGGCTTTGCAGAGGGCTCAGATGCCTGTTCACAGCTGCATACAAAGGTGAACAAAAAGATCAATCCAGCCAAATTTCGGGTAAGAACAAGGTATTTTTTCATGATATAGTGATTAGTCGTTTCGCAGGGTATCTATTTTCTTTTTTTCTTTTTCCCTTTTGCCTTTGCTTTTGGCGGAGACTCTACAAATTTGTAAGTGACCGCGGTACACGACGTACTCAGATCGGCATCCTGTTTTCCCCGGCCCATAGATATATCTTTTACGTTAACGATCCGGGATAAGCGTGCGACCTTGTCAAAGAATACTGCCAAATCGTGATAGCCTCCCTTCACATTTATTGCGACAGGGATTTCGGCATAAAATTCTTTGATGATTTCCGGTTTGGGTTCAAACAGCAAAAATTCCAAACCAACGTCCTGCCCCGATTTGGAAATACTTGTCAGAAGAGAAGGAATCTCTTCTTTTTCGGGAAGGGCGCGCATAGCCTCTTTAAACTGGGCTTCGGCTTCCTGCATCTTGGCTTGAAACTTTTTTAAGGAGGCTGCGTTTCGCTTGGCCGTATTCAATTGTTTTTCAAGTTTTTTAAGCTCTTTTTCTAATTTGCCGATTTCAGCGAATTTGGGCCAGTATAAGAAGTAGACAAACGCTCCGATAATAAGAATAAAGGTTCCTGCGGATATCAGAATCCGTTGAATCTTAGGTAGTTTTTCAATTTTTTCGAAAAAAGATGCAATTTGACTCGCAGAAAGATGTTCTGGGGTATTCATTAGGTTTTGGCCTTTTTCTCGGTTGATTTTTGTACCGGTTTTTGATCCGGAACCTTGTCGCAAATAACTTGAAAATATTTCAGATTATTGGCTTGAACCTCTTGACGTCTCAAGGTTTTTAGATTTACATTTTTAAAAAGCCCGCAGCCTTGTAAACGAACCATGAAGTCTGCTACTGTTTTGTTGTCCAAGGCGATACCCTCAATTTTTACCGATTTGCCTTTATCTTCTAAACGGGTAAACTCCATGCGTTTGGCCACCACCATTTTCGTCATTGTATCGAGCAGACGGACGGGTGCATGGCGATTTTGCTCCAGTGTTTCAATGACATCCATTTTCTTTTTAAGATTTTCGAGCGTCTTTTTAATTCGGTCAATTTCTTTATTAATTTCGTTGAATTTTTTCAGTTCCACATTGGTAGCGACTATATCATCATTTAATTTCGTGATATCTGAGCTTAGGCTATAATTATAATAAAACAAGCACAGGAGAACAAAGATCAAACTCAGTATAAAAATGGAGACCTGGCGCCGGATATTTTCCTTTTTGCGCTCGGCTCGAAAAGGCAGTAGATTTATACGTATCATTTGTCATCCACCTTTCTCATGGCAAGACCCATACTGATGGCCGCCTGAGGTGCAATTTTTTTCAAATAATTCGGATCGAAGCGATCATCATTTACAAAAAAATTTTTAAACGGATTGATGGTATCCACTTCTGCGGACGCTTCAACGGCCAGCAATTCGCGAAATTCTGAGATGTTGGCGCCGCCGCCGCTGAGAATTATCTTATTGACCTGATCATCGGGATATGTGGAATAAAAGAAATCAAGGGCTCGGCGAATTTCGGTGCACCAATCAGCCACCACGGATGAAACAATGCCTTTTAAATCTTCTGCGGAAATTCGGTCGGTATCGTCGCCATATTTGAGCTGTTCAGCTTCGTCATAGGAACAGTCGATTAGTGATATGATTTTTTGATTGATCTGCGAGCAACCCAATGCAACATCGCGCATGAATACCGAAGAATTGTCCTTCAAAATATTCAGTGACGTTTTGCTGGCACCAATATCGATCAGGGCCACATTTTCATTACTAAAGTCATAGTTGACTTCAAACGTATTTTGCAATGCAAACGCTTCGACATCTACGATGCAGGGAGTTAATCCTGCCAGGTTGGCAAGGTTGATATAATCGTTGACCATCTCCTTTTTGGCGGCAACTAAAAATACGTTCATTTGATTTGGATTGGATTGATTTTCGCCTAGAATTTGGAAATCCAGATTAACATCACTTATGTCAAAGGGAATGTATTGCTCGGCCTCAAAGTGGATCGTATCCTGTAGCTGTTGTTCATCCATCGTTTGAACGCTTATTTTTTTTACGATAACCGAATAGCCGCCAATCGATATCGCCACATTGTGTTCTTTGATGTTGTATGCTTTAAAAAGCTGGCGAATCGCTTCGGCAACCGCCTCTGGATCGTTGATCGTTCCGTCTTCGATAGCTCCGGGCGGAATTTCAGTGATGCCAAATCGCTTTAAATTTCGGCCCCTTTTGGTTTCTTCAACTTCAGCCGCTTTCAACGATCGAGAGCCGATATCCAGGCCAACAAGCTGTTCTTTTTTCCCGAAAAGCATTTGATTTGCTTAGTCCTTAAATATTTTATTTTTATCTGTAAGTTTTAAACCGAGCGCCAGCAGAATCTTGCGTTGGGTTTCCATGCGACACGGCATACCTTTTTCGATACGCGCAATCGTAATAGGAGAAACCCGGGCTTCCCTGGCAAGTTCGGCCTTGCTCATCAGCAAAGATTCTCTGGTTTCTTTTAAACGGTTTTTGTCCCTCATCTTATATTTTCCAGAAACTGAGCCGAGTTGAACAGATAATTTCCCCAAACCCTAGTGCTCCTGTGACACCTTTTATTAAATATAATTACATACAATTATATATAAGTCAAATTAATTAAATATAATTATATTAAATTGAACTATATTGCATTATTTGTTTGCTTAATTATCATATAGCGGCTTTAAAAAAAGCGAGGTGTTGCACCCCGCCATCTGCTATTACCCGGCAATTGATTTGGGACCCTTTGCCTTTTTGGCATTATATTTGAGGTGCAGGATTCTGTTTCCCAAATAAATGCGAACCTGATCGCAGCCTCGGATTTATTTCTCAAGCGCAGTTTCAGCGGTTCGTTTTAAAAAGATGCAAGTTTTACGCCAAGACTTTCGAACCTGAAAGCCAAGTATTATTCTAGTAAAAAAATCTATTATTTTCAATAAAATATAAGAGTTGCCAGGTGATTGTGCCTTGATGAATGTCAATTTTTTTTGCGAATTTTAACCACTGGTGGGTTTTTGAGTGTCAATTTTCTGCTAAATGCGTTGATTTCGTTGACGATCACCCCAAAGCCATTTTTTGTTTTATTCGCCTCATGAATGATGTATCGTTCAGATCAGACAAAACTTTAGCATAAAATAGCTTTAACTTGACTTTAGACATGAGTTTCCTTATAGGCTCAAAAGTATTACTATTTGATATTACAGAGGTAGAATGCTCATGGAAGCCAAGCCTACCGAAGAGAGAATCAAACCATTCCGGCTGGTCAAGTATTTTACGTTTAGCGGCATCACCGTCATTTTTTTAGTCATCATCATGCTTTCGGTCCTCAACACCGCCTGGGTCCGATCCATGCAGCGCAAAAACAGCGAAGACTATGCCCAAGCACTTATTGAAAATCTTAATCATCAGGTCATCCTGCACTTCAATATTCCCGTTGGCGTGCGATATGGTAGGATTCAGTTAAGAGAAAAAGAGCAATTTGAACGCTTGGATAATGTGGTACGCAGCGCCCTGCATAGTTTCAAGGTCGATGCACTCAATATATACAGTATGGACAATACGATATCTTATAGCTTTGACACAGATTTAATTGGCCGCAAAAATTATGGCGGCACCGGTTATCAGCGGGCAGTGGCCGGTAAATCAACATCGAAATTGATTCAACGCGGTAATTTTTTGCAGATTCTACTCGGCTTTCCAAAAGAGGTGCGCTTAATTACATTTGCGCCTCTGCGCGCGGATATACCAGGTTTCCGTTTCACCCGTGACGTGCTCGGTGTTGTAGAAATTGAGCAAGATCTATCCCAAGCCTATAAGACCATTTTTAGAATCCAGATATGGGTTGTCATTACAAGCACCGTGCTGATGGGGGCCCTTTTTGTGGTATTGATTTTTGTGGTCAAGCGCGGTGAAGGTATCATCCAAAAACGGGCCATGGAGCGACTGCGGCTCAAGGAACGGTTGAGCCAGGCCGAAAAGCTGTCCGCTATCGGTGAGATGGCCGCCGGAATTTCGCATGAAATCCGCAATCCTTTGGGCATTATTCGAAGCTCGGCTGAATTGTTAAAGAAAAAAGTGATTAAACATGACCCCACAAATACGATTCCGGATATTATTGTTGAAGAATCCAGCCGGTTGAATCAAATCATTACCGAATTTATTAATTATGCCAAACCCAGGCGCCCAAATCTGGCCCCCTGCCATGTTGACGAAATTATTGAAAAAAACCTTACCTTTTTGGCGGCACAGATCAAAGAAGAGGGCTACCTCATTAAGAAAAATTATCAAAATTCATTGCCGGAAATCATGGCGGATGCTTCAATGCTGTATCAATCTTTTTTAAACATACTGATTAACGCCATGCAGGCTATGCCCGATGGGGGCCGGCTTCAAATCGAGGTGAGTTCGAATGAGCAACTGGTCACAATTCGGTTTGATGATGAAGGCCATGGTATTCCGGAAGAAAATTTGGAAAAGATCTGGGATCCGTTTTTTACTACCAAGGAAAAAGGTTCCGGTCTCGGGTTGGGTATCGTCAAAAATATCATTGAAGTCCATGCGGGAAGCATCCAGATAGCCAACAGACCGGTCCGGGGGGCTCGGGTAACGATAGAATTGCCGGTAATGTCGCAAAAAACGAACTGATTTGATTTGCCTATCGCCCTGCCTGGATTTTAGAGGAAGAAATCATGGAAACGATTCTGATTGTCGATGATGAAAAAAATTACCTGACCATTCTGAGTGCCGTTTTGGAGGAGGAGGGCTTTGAAATTTTAACAGCGCTCAGCGGTCAGGAGGCGATTGATATTCAGAAAACATCCGATGTTGACCTCATTTTAACCGACATGAAAATGCCGGAAATGGACGGCATTGAATTACTTGAACACATCAAAGCCATCGATCCCGATCTTCCGGTGCTGATGATGACTGCTCATGGTACCGTGGACAAGGCGGTCGAGGCGATGCAAAAAGGTGCTTACACTTACATCCTCAAACCCTTCGACAATGAGAGACTTATCCTTTATGTGAAAAAAGCCATCTCAATGTATCAGGTCATCAAAGAAAATCGTCGCCTGCGCGATGCGGTTGAATTGCAATACCGTTTCGGAAACATCATCGGAAAAAGCAAGGTAATACGTGATGTTTTTGAAACCATCCAAAAGGTTGCCCCTTCCAGTGCGACAGTCTTGATTGAAGGGGAGAGCGGCACTGGCAAAGAGCTCGTTGCCAAGTCGATTCATTTCAACAGCCCTCGACGAAACAAGCCCTATGTGGCGGTGAATTGTTCAGCCCTTGCCGAAACGCTATTGGAAAGCGAATTGTTCGGCCATGAGAAAGGCGCTTTTACCGGAGCCGTGGCGACGAAAAAGGGACGATTCGAGCTGGCTGACGGCGGAACGCTTTTTCTGGATGAAATCGGTGAACTGTCACAGAACCTGCAGGTAAAGCTGCTCAGAGTACTCCAAGAGAAGATCATCGAACGGGTCGGCGGCGTGCGCTCCTTAGCGGTGGATATCCGGATAATTGCTGCAACCAACAAAAAATTAAAAGAAGAGATGGTCAAAGGCCGGTTTCGCGAAGATCTTTTTTATCGGTTGAATGTGGTGCATATTGTCCTGCCGCCATTGAAGGAGCGCAAAGAGGATATTAGACTCCTAGTTAATCATTTTATCGAAAAATATGCAAGCGAACGTAATTCCAACATTCCCGTCACCAGTGTTGATCAGGAAGTTGATCGCCTATTTTATGATTACAGCTGGCCCGGAAATGTCCGCGAACTTGAAAACGTCATCGAACGGGTCATGATCCTTTGCCCGTCAGATACGATCATGGTCTCAGACCTTCCCAAGGGATTTAAGGACAGTGTCTCCAATAGATTGCATCTTGAGGGCATACCCACCAATGCGAAATTGTATGACACCCTGACAATGATTGAAAAAGCGATGATCGAAAGGGCACTGAAGGTGACAAATAATGTCCAAGCCCATGCAGCCGAATTACTCGGGATTGGAAAAAGTGGTCTCAACCAGAAGATAAAGAAATACAACCTGGAGATCGGTTCAAAGCCGTGAAGATGAACATTTGCTATATTTTTAGTTGGTTACGTCCAAATGAACCGTATCATCATGATACGGTTCAAAATTTTTATTTGGCGATTTTGATCGTGAATTGTGAAAATTATGCTCCGATTTAGTCTCATCCGGCCGATCGTTCTTTTACCATATTAATATAAATTGAATCCTGGTGGTCGGAGACAATCTGGTTAAACGCCTTTGCACTCTTTTCTTTTTCGCCTAATTTATCATACAACACGCCTAAATTGAAAAGCGCTTCGTCCCGCAGAATTTGCGCATCGCTTGCTGCAATTTGCTCAAAATAGGATGCTGCAAGTTGGTTTTCATTTAATTGTTGGTGGGCATAACCCAGTGCGCTGAGGATTAGATTTTGGATCAATGGATAATTTTCAAAATTTTTTAGCGATTCTTTGTATAGTTCAACGGCCTTCCCATACTCGCCGGCATCATAACAAATATTGGCAAAGATAACCCGAGCAAGTTTTCCGCCTTCTTTACTTCCGTATTTATTTATAATTATCTGAAAATCACCTGAAACGGCCTGGTAAGCCGTATTCAAATCCTGGTCTTGCATTGCTGCTTGGTATTTCGCTGCAGCCTCATCCAATAGGGCGAGGGCCTTATTTTCAGATCGAATTGTAAAAAATCGGTACCCTGATAGAACCGCAATTAAGGCTACAACTATACTCACCGCATAGGTCAATTGGGTTTTATGTTTCATGACAAATTGGAACATTCTGCCTGAAAAGGTGATAAACTCGTCAGGTTCTTTTAATAGTTTTTTGCGGCTTACTTTTTTTCTCTCGGCCATATTACCTCCACAACGAATAACATTGATCTAAAATTATAAAATTCTGTTATCAGAAAATAAATCTAATACAGCAACTGTTTAATCCTCTGCCAACCTTCTTCAGGGATATTGGTGCCTATAACCTGGCAGACCTCATAACCGCAGGCAGAAGCAAGTTGCGCGCATTGTTTAAGCGAATATCCGTTCACAAGCCCAAATAGAAAACCTGATGCCCATAGGTCACCGGCTCCGGTTGTGTCCAATGCTTGACCATCGCCTTTGGCATTTGCGGCAATGAAGTGGCCGTCATGGGCAATATAGCTTCCTCGTTCACCAACCTTGAGCACGGCTATCTCAACGTCTTCAGCCAAGCTTTCAAGCGCCAGTGTCTCATCGGACTGACCGGTGTAAGCCAACGCCTCATCTTCGTTCGCCATCAGGATGTCGACGAAATCAGACACTATACTTTGTATGAATGTCTTGGATTTATTTACCACCGTGAAACTGGCAAGATCCAGAGAAATTGCTGCACCCGATGACTTTGCGGCGTTCAACACGGCCAGAATTAAATCAGGATTAAAAAGCAAATAACCCTCAATGTGAACAATGGCTGCATTTTCAAAAAACCGGGGGGTTATTTCATTCGGCCGCGTTTCTGATGAAGCCCCCAGGTATGTAAACATTGAACGTTGGGCATCCGGTGTAATAATTGAAAGTACTCTGCCTGTCGGAGAATCGGAGCGAAACAGGGTGGGTTCTACATTTTGCATTCGGAGGTCATTTTCGAAAAGATTTCCCATCGGGCCGCTGCCGCATTTCCCAACAAAGCGGGCAACGCCACCGAGTTTGCCGACACCCACCACGGTATTGCAGGCCGAACCTCCGGGCACCATTTTAGGTTTGCTTTTTGAACGTTTCACGGTTTGCTCAATGAATTCCTTATCCACATAGGTCATCCCGCCTTTGGCGGCACCTGTTTTTTCTAAAAATTGCTCATCTTCATGGGCCAGAATATCGATAAGGGCCGAACCCACACCGACAATTAATTTTTTGGTTCCATGTTTAAATTGAAATTTGGCCATCACATTTTTTTCCCGAATATGCTGATGGGGCACTTTGTTGCGTTGCGGTTGAACATCATCTCGTTTGAGCAAATCCTTAGGTTCTAAATCCATCCCCTGGTATTGTTTTTACCAGACCAGGGATTCGTGAATCCAGCCTTCGTCTCCGTCGGCGTGTTGAATATGAATCCAGAGACCCTGGTGTTTGAGAACTTTAAATGGGATACCCTTCTCAACTTTAAACGATATGTTATAATTGGTGCCCGGACCGGACCGAATATTGCTGGTTTCGTTTTTGGTGATGATCGTTTCTATATTGCCGACAAGGGATTTGTGCACCCAACCCTTGTCGCCCTCAAAGTCCTGAAAGTGATACCACGCCTTGGACTTTTCAAGAACAAAAATAGGATGGTATTTTTCCACTTTCCACAAGATGTCGTAACCGGTTCCAGGTCCGGAACGGACATTGACCACAGGGGCGGTAATTGCCAGCCGTTCAGCCTGTGCAAGATTTGCGCACAAAAGAGTCAGAAAAACAAGGATTGCTGAACAGACTTTCATGGCGTCTAAATCAATACCTCCATGACCGCATCAAATGTTTAATTCGATATCGAACACCTGGTCCTTTGGGCCAAGATTCTTTACTAAAAAAAAGAGAGATACTTATTGCCTTCATTTTTTCAATAGAGTCTCCGAACATCGTTTGGTATTCGAAATCGGTGCCAATTGTCAAGATAAAGACGGCAAATGAGCAGCTTTTTCAGGCTGAAAAAAATAACACATCAGGCAACTGCACACAGGTGAGCAGATTTCCATAAACCGCACCGGTATCGATGCCGATTTTATTCGGTAACACCAACGGCTCCGAAAACGGTGAATGCCCGAATATTACCCATTTACCAAACTTCGAATTAGAGTAAATGAAGTCTTCGCGGATCCAAAGGAGATCTTCCGGATCCTGTTTTTCAAGGGGGACACTCTCGCGCAGTCCGGCATGCACAAAGATATAGTCCTCTGTCTCGTGATAAAGGACCAGTGAATTATAAAATTCGAGATGATCGGATGGAATCGGAGAAGATTCGGAATTGTTTGGTTGATTGAGGTAGCTGTCCAGGGTGTGTTGACCGCCGTTGTACAGGTAGGTAAGCCTGTCGGTGCCCTGCAGGTAATTTTGAAGCATATCCTCGTGATTGCCTTTTAAAAATATGATATCCGGGTGATGCCTTTTTAAATCGACCAGATAGGTCACAACCTCAACAGATTGGGGACCCCGATCAATATAATCCCCAATAAAAACCAGCTTATCGTTTGCATAATCGATTGGAATTTTTTCCATAAGGGCGTAGAGTTTGTTCGCACACCCATGAATGTCACCAATGGCAAAAATTTTTTTCATATATTTTTATTTCGGCATTATTTGTAAAATCTGAAATTATTGCGGGGGTACCGATTAGCGAAAAAGGATAATACGCCGCGGTTGATCCAGCCGGCTAATTCCTTCTTGCTTGGCGGCTTGCACCGCATCCTGATAATCGCTTCGCAAAGGATAAACAGAAAGCCCTTTCACCTCAGCGGCTCTGCCGCAGGGTCGGTATTGAGACATAATGTTCACATAACTGTTGGATGAGATTTTAGTTGCAATAAATCTCATGACCTCACGGGTACCGGCAAGTCCGTTTGGTAAAACCAGATGGCGGATCAACAGACCCCGCTCAGCAATACCCGATTTGGCAACGACAAGATCGCCAACTTGGCGATGCATTTCAATAAGCGCCCTGCGGGCCACCTCAGGATAATCTGAGGCATCACATGCAGATTCGGCGAAGTCTGGATCCCAGAATTTAAAATCGGGCATGTAAATATCAAAGACGCCCTCAAGCAATTTTAGCGTTTCGACGCGATCATAGCCACCCGAATTGTAAACCAGGGGCACCCTTAGACCGTTTTGAACAGCAATATCAACTGCTGAAAGGATTTGAGGAACCACATGGGATGGGGTAACAAAATTAATATTGTGACATCTCTGACTTTGCAGAGCCAGCATCATGGCGGCAATCTGTTCGGATGAGACTTCTTGGCCGTGACCTTCGTGACTGATGTCATAATTCTGGCAAAATAGGCACATCAGATTACAATGGGTAAAAAATATGGTTCCCGAACCATGGGATCCCACCAGGGGAGCTTCTTCACCGAAATGGGCATTGTAGCTGGAGACGAATGCGTTTTTTCCGGTTTTACAGATGCCGGTCTCATCAGAGAGTCGGTCAACACCGCATCTTCTGGGGCATAGGATACAGGCGTTTAAAATGTCATATGCCTTTTCAATTTTTGCTGCAAGCAACCCTGCTTCAAAGGTTTTTATATAGGCGGGTTCAAATGATTGCATGACCTCAAAGCCCCAAATGAGAACCTCATTTTACGGGCTCAACCATTATCTTTTGGGCAAGCCCGCGACCTAAGACGAAGCGCTTAAAATCCAAAGCCACTGCGATCTGGCCTTGGCTGTTATTTGTGATTACCTCGATTTCATCACCCAGTCGCAATCCCATCGTCAGCAAACGCATGCGGACATTGGAACCGCCGTTGAATTCTTTGAGAATTAAATTTTCTCCGGGTTTGGCCATCGTCAGCGGCATTAACTGGATACGATCTTTTAAACAATCCGAACAAATACCGTAAATATCCATCTTGTGTTGAAGCATGTGAAATCCGTGGGAAGCGGAAATCTGGATTTGTAATTTTTCGAGTTGGTCTTCTTCGAATTCAATGATTTTTCTGCACTTGGTACAAATCATGTGATCATGATGCTGTCCTAAATGTCGGTGCTCGTAGCGGACTTGGCCATTATCGAATCGGCTCTTGTGGGCAAATCCGAAGCGGCACAATAACTTGAGGGTTTCGCGCACAAATTGAGGATCTAACTCGCAGCCTTTTTGCTCAAGAAGCTCGATGAGTTCGTCAATGGTGACATGCTTTTCAGTTTGTAAAAAAACCTCGAGCACTTTAAATCGATCCTCGAAATTATCAATATGTTCCTCTTTAAACAGCTTTTTGAACTGTTCTTTTTCCTGAAGATGAATATGTTTCATTTAGATTCCTTGGTAAGAAATTTTCCGCTAGTTCATGGATTTTTCGGGAGCAAGGTCGTAAAAAGGCTTATTTCGGCGGACCGGGTATCTCATAGGTGGTACAGGACCCGCCGGGGCAGGATCGGGTTTGAGATGTTGGTCCCTGATTTTCTGATCCACTGTTGCCCGAACGAAAACAGGAGGCGCTGAGGACACGTTCAAAATCTTCGGACTTGCAGTGGGGACATTGCAATTCTACCCGATCCGCTTTGTTCATTACGAGAAATTCAAAACATTCATCACATTTTAGGCATCTGAACTCATATATCGGCATCGCATTATTCCTTTGACGTGGAAAATTAAATGATTAACCTTTTAATATTATTTATCTTAGCAAAATTGTCAAGAAAATGGGCGTACTTAGGATTATTTATCTAAATCTACCAGCCTGTTTTCACGAAGCAAAGCCTGCGATTGACGTTTCGGGTTCTGAGAACCACACTAACATTAAGCCATATATAAATGCATACATCAAAGTATTCAATTCTCTGGTTGGAAAATATCGCTAAAGTCGATGCGGCCGCTTGGCATGAAATGGCTGAGCCTTTGGCAACGCCTTTTCTTGAATGGCAATGGCTGCACCACATGGAAGTCTCCGGGAGCACCACTGCAAAAACAGGCTGGCTGCCCCATCATTTAACGCTGTGGTCTGATCGAAATCTGGTTGCGGCTGCGCCGCTTTATGTTAAAGCACACAGCGCCGGCGAATTTGTCTTTGATCATGCTTGGGCGGATTTGGCGCATCGCTTAGGCGTTGCGTACTATCCAAAACTTGTAGGAATGAGTCCTTTCACACCGATGGTTGGATATCGTTTTTTAATTGCACCCGGAGAGAATGAAGAGGCCTTGACGCAGATGATGTTAATTGAAATCGACCGACTCTGCCGACGCTACCAGTTATCTGGCTGCAGTTTCCTGTACGTAGACCCGCACTGGCAATCTCAGCATTTGCGCAATAATTTCAGCAGCTGGATGCACCAAAGCTGCATTTGGCAGAACCGTGGCTTTCAGACCTTTGACGATTACCTGTCGATGTTTAATTCGAATCAGCGGCGCAACATCAAGCGCGAGCGCAAAACTATGGAAAGACAGGGGATTGTACTGAAGGTATTAACCGGAGATCAAATTCCGCGCGCATTTATTGCGTTAATGTACGAGTATTATACGCGAACAAACGACAAATTTGGACCCTGGGGCTGCCAATATCTGAATTACTCCTTTTTTGAAGGATTATATCACCACTATCGTCATCGGCTGGTTTTTGTCACGGCATTTGATCGGCACGATCGAAATGAGTCGCCGGTGGGAATGTCGCTCCTCGTCACAAAGGGGGATAAACTCTACGGTCGGTATTGGGGGTGTTCCAAAACGATAAACAGCTTACATTTTAATGCCTGTTACTATCGCCCGATAGAATGGGCCATCTCCAATGGCATCGCCAGCTTTGATCCGGGTGCTGGAGGCCCGCATAAACTCCGGCGTGGGTTTTCAGCAGTCCCGAACTACAGTTTGCATCGCTTCGCCGATCCACGTCTCAGAAAAATTATGCAATCGCACATTGAAGAAATCAACCGTTTGGAACAGGCGCAAATCGACGCTCTCAATCAGGAGTTGCCGTTTGCGGTTTCTAATCACCTCCGCTAAATTTAAAATCAAAGATGCCCTGGGGATTGTCACACGAAGTCGGGATAAGTTGGCGAATGAGCGCCGATCGTGAATCCGATTTGACGTATCTGGATGTCGTTTAATGCTTTACAATGCGTTCTTCAACAAATTTGTGAAACTGCTCGGAAATATCTTTTTTCCATAATCCAAGCCAACCGGTGCGCACGGATACTTCGGTCCGTTTGGGTTCCAGTATGGTAACTTTAATTGTCATTGGTGTCCCATCCGATCGCTCGGTCTTTATCGTTGTTTGAACGCCATCTGTTGTCTGTTCATGAACAGGTTGGTTTAAATCATCTAAAATTCCAGTGCACACCTGATAGGTTTTTTCGTAATTGGCTTGGTAAGCTCTTTTTAATTCGCCATTTATATAAGCATAGGTCCCGGCGCCGGCGCCGGCGCCAACAATAACCACGGCGCAAGCTGTTAGAATCCACATACTTGCGAAAATCCAAAAAGCGGACAACATTCTCATCATTTTTTTAATCTGACTTGTTGGCATTTTTTTTAAAGCGAGTTTGGTAATTGGAAATTGCGGCTGTAATTCGTACATTTTTCTTGCTGTTGGATTAGGGTATTCCCCTTAACTCCGGTGGGTGCGGAGGCATAATAAGAATGCGGTTATCTTGATCTAATCGCACCGTGGTCCTTCGCTCTGTGGAATACCAAATTCCCAAACGCTCTTCATCGGGGCCTAAGATCCATGCGCCTTGAGGTGAAGGATCGTAAACACTTCGCATGCGAGTGGTTAACTGATTCAGAAGTGTTGGTGTCGGCTTCATTTCTCTCCATGCAGAGGAACGCAGTGTGTACGCGTTGTTGATTCCGACAATTACATAGGGTATGGATTGAAAGCCATTAAAATAATAGAGGTGATCCGCAAGGATCTGATTTTCTTCAAAGAGATCTGTAATTTCAAGGCTTTGCTTGAGAGCTCCATATTTTGTTGTTGAGGTGCAGCCGCTAAGCAGCGCTGGGCTAAAAAATGTCAAAATTGCAGCAATAAAAATCTTCTGGTTTCGTTTGCGAAAAAAAAATATTTTCTTTGGCATTAATTTCCTCTTTTATTCGATGGTTCTGAATGAAGATCAACACGCACTGCAACTGACATCAAATTGGTTCTCCCGAAATCACTAAATCCATAGAAATAGGGTTAATGTCTGTTCTATAAACTGCCGTGAATTACCGAGTCTGTCAAGAGAGAAAAATTGGTATTGGGTCCGTAAGAAATTATTGACACACACAGGCGAAGTGTTTACTGTCTCTGACAACTTCGGCAACCAGGGACTGTCCATATGAACCTTTAGCAAACAGTGAAGAGGTAATTTGAAATCGATGCAAAAACTTCAGCTTCCAAAGATGACCAAGTTTGGGAAATGGGTGTTTATAATCCTGCTGGCATTTATTTTGATCTGGCCCCTTTCGGTGGGATTATATTGGCTGGCTTATAAAGGTTACACTGCCATCGATCAGACCAGATTTCCATTTAATGACTCAAATATTCAAACTATATTCAATGAAACCAAACCGGAGTCTTCGGTGGCCATGAAAGGAAATGCCCTGGTAGAATCCATCATAAATCGGTTGGAAGCGGAAATGAATTCTACCTTCGGATGGTCCGTAAATGATTTGATTATTTCTCCGACACGCTGGCTGGATAACCGAGCCAACAGGCAACGGGGAGTCATTTTTGCAACACGAATGCTAACCAATTTTTTTTCAACCAATATCGCTAAATACGGAAAGGTTGATGCTGAAAGCGAGTTCTTAAAAGCAGCTCGTGAAAAACACTTTGCCTTCACCGAGGACAGCTGGTGGTTTCCTTCTAGTGAAAGTGAATTCGAGAAAGGCATTAAATTGGTCCGAGAATATGGAGCCGCTTTACTGGCCGGAGACGCGATATATAACATGCGCTCAGACGATATGTACAATCTACTGGTTTTTATAACCGGCAATCAGTTCATGGATCAACCGCTTGGCCTTCTCGTTCAACCCGACGACGAAGTGCCCTATACAGATCTGGATGATCGTATTTATTATACCCAAGGGGTTGTTCTCGTGCTCAGAGATTTTCTGCGAACCTTTGTCTACCTTTATCCGGAAATCAAAGAAAAGGGCGGGGAAGATAATATTCATGTTGCATTCAAGGAGATGGAGCAAATTTGCACTTTCGACCCGCTGCTTGTTTTAAGGGGAAAACATGACTCTGTAACAGCCGATCATAGAGGCAAAATAGCGCGATATCTAATTCACAATAGAGAAAGAATGAATGATGTAGCCCAGTCGATCAGAAGATAAAACCGTGAAGTTCATTTTTGATAAACGATTAGTAATATTTAACTCCAACGCCATAGTTGAAAAAAGATACCTTTTCCGGCAAATCTTTCACCCACATGACCCTTGCGCGGTATACATCATGACCGGTAGAGTCTGGCGATTTTTCAATGCCGATAAAAATATCGGTACCCGGATCGGGGGCGAAATCTGACTCAAAATACATCCCACCGCTACTATAATTATACATCTTGGCCTCGTAATATTTGCCCGTTGGGTAATTTTCTATCATAATGGTCGCTTCACGATAAAACCGGTTATGATCCCTTTGCTCAGAATGACAGTGCATTTGACACCTTCTAATGGAATTAAGCCTCAGATACCGATATAGAGTTCAAAAGATAATACGATAACCAAAGTTCCCACTAATGCTGCGAGTAGTAAAATCAACTTTTTTTCCATGTAATGAATTCTCCAGTATCTTTAAAATACGCTTCGATCTAAGTCAACTATATTTATAGTTAGCACAAATTATGCCGATGACCTATGAAACATATTATTTTAATAATTTCAAATAATTAAGATAATCGGTGAGGTAGGTCCGTTTGAAAAGCCCATGAATTTTGTGAAGAAAAGGCCACAATTATTGTTTACTCATTTTCATAGTTAAGAATTATTAGAAATCGAGGGATTCAAACTTTCAAGGCAGGTCTTCTCAATAAAAGCACACCGGGCCTAAAATAGACGAGGGTGATTCACCATGAATCACCCTCTGAGCATTGGGATAACAGTGTGCGGGCTTAACACACTGTCGATTTAATATATCGGCGCTAATTTATTAAGCTTTAGGAATTATTTAGTCGGTGACGGTCTGATTTTCAAATCGTTTCAAATATATCTCTCCTTTTAAATAACGCTCTCGTTTTGTTGCAGGAAATTTCTCGATCGCATAACGGAGCATGGTACGTGGCATTTTTTGGTAGCAGCGGTTTAAAAACGCTTCTTCGGTTTTTAAATCCCGCTTTCCGACTTCCCTGAGCATCCATCCAACGGCCTTATGGATTAAATCTTCTTTATCAGACATCAGAATCTCCGCAATCTTTAAGGTTTCAGAGAAATCATGTTGCCGGATAAAATGAAACGTGGACATAATGGCAATTCGCCGCTCCCACATATTTTTGGATTTGGCGAGTCGGTAGAGAGGCCGCTTGCTTTTGTTCATCAGATTTGGCCCGACGATATGTTGAGCCGAAGCATCAACCAGGTCCCAATTATTTATAAATTGGGTGTTGTTTAAGTACAGCGCGCAGATACTCTTTTTTATCGATTCGTCGCCTTTGGAAGCCTTGTGGACGAGAATCAAAAGTGCCAATAATCGCTGTTCATGGATAGCGGATCTAAGTAATTCCTCGGCCTCTGCGGGTGTCATTTGGCAATATTCCCTGGCCAGTTTTCTTAATTGAGGCACTGTGATGCCCAAAAAAACATCTCCTTCGCCGTATTCTCCAGGTCCGGTTTTAAAAAATCGTTTTGAAGCTTCTGCTTTCTTTTGGCTTCCAAGCTTTCGTAATCGCTCTTTAATCTCTTTTACTATCATCGCTGACTTTTTTAATTTTTAGATAGCCTAGTATCCAACAGCCTGTCCATCTTTGCGATGATCGGACGCAGCGCAATAACCCTCATCAACTTTAGCAATGAGCTGCGCCCCTCCAAATAGTGATGACGGTGGATTCGTCGTTATACTGTGGCCACGTCTTATCAATTCATCCACCACTCGATCATCAATACCCCTTTCAAGTGCCACAACGTGATCTTGCCCGACATACCATCGGGGAGCATCCGCGGCGGTCTGGGGATTTTGGCCATAGTCAAAGATTCGCAGCACCATTTGGACATGGCCCTGGGGCTGCATGTGCCCGCCCATGACACCAAAGCTCATCAGCGGTAATCTGTTTTGAGTAACAAAGGCCGGAATGATGGTGTGGTATGGTCGTTTGCCGCCGGCGACACAATTTGGATGGCCAGCTTCCAGGGTGAATCCCAGTCCGCGATTTTGAAAGCTAATGCCCGTTTGCGGGTCAACGATACCGGAACCAAATCCCCGGAAGTTGGATTGGATAAAGGACACCATCATCCCGCTGCGGTCGGCAGCCGTCAAATAAACTGTGCCCTTATCCACAGGAAACGACGATTTTGGAAACCGCGCTTGATCCATTCGAATTTCTTTGGCGTGGTTTTCAAAAAATGAATCTTGAAGCAGATCGTACGGATCCACTTCCATCTTGGCTGGATCTGCAATATGACGGTGCGCTTCTGCAAAGGCAATCTTGATCGCCTCAACCTGCAGATGAATACTATCAGCGCAATCCACGGGATAATTCCTAATGTCAAGATGACGCAATAATCCCAACGCAATCAAGGCGGTCAATCCTTGGCCATTGGGTGGAATTTCGTGTAGTTGAATGCCGTGATAGTCAACGGATATCGGCTTTACCCAATCCGATCGGTGCTCCGCGAGATCTTCCTGTGACAAATCACCACCGGTAGATGCAGCATACGCCACGATCTGTGCGGCAAGTTTTCCGTGATAAAACGATTTGCCGTTGGTTGCAGCGATTTCCTCTAGCGTTTGGGCCTGCTGAGGACAACGAAATAATTCTCCGATATGCGGAGCGCGGCCTTTAGGCAAAAACACCCTGGCAAAGTCAGGGAAGTCCTTGTAGAGTTGTTTCGCATCTGCCCATCGCCCGGCCGTAATCGGCGATACGGCGAAACCCTCGCGGGCATATCGAATAGCAGGTTCGAATAAATCCGGAAATGGCAGCTTTCCAAAGCGCTGCGAGAGTGTAGACCAAACATCTACGGCGCCGGGAACCGTCACCGTATCCCAGCCCAGCATGGGCATAGATTTTTGCCCGGCAAATCTATTTGGTGACCAGGCTTTGGGTGATCTGCCGGATCCGTTCAAACCATGCAGTTGTATTCCGTCCCACACGATGGCAAACGCATCGCTGCCGATACCATTGCTGGTGGGCTCGACTATTGTTAGCGCAATGGCTGCAGCCAAAGCCGCATCGACGGCATTTCCGCCTTTACGCAACATGTTTAAACCGGCCTGAGCAGCCAGCGGCTGGGAAGTTGCGACCACATTTCTTGCAAACACCGGCATGCGTTGAGAGGCATAAGAAAAGTCCCATGATAAATTCATATTTGTTCTCAAGAATAAAGATTAGCAGTTTTTCAATATCTCCTTGGCATGCTCCAAGGTAGCCTGGGTAATTTCTTCGCCGCCCAGCATCCTGGCAACTTCTTTGTATCGGTCTTCTTTGTTCAATGGTGTAATAGCCGTGCGGGTTCTGCCTTTTGAAACGTGTTTAGAGATCGTGTAATGCTGATCGGCGAATTTTGCAATTTGTGGTAAATGCGTGATGCAGAGAACTTGGTGATGTTTGGCAAGTTCGGAAAGCTTTCGACCGACGACTTCGGCCACACTGCCCCCAATACCGGCGTCCACTTCATCAAAAACAACAGTTTCCAACAATTCGGTTTGTGCCAGAATTGCTTTTAACGCCAATACGACCCTGGAGAGCTCACCGCCGGAAGCAATGCCGGCCAGCGGTTTTAATGCCTCTCCCACGTTGGGGGCAATCATAAAGGTGGCTCGGTCAAGGCCGACTTCAGTTATGATATTATTTTCAACAGCAAGATATGGATCCGTTTTTTCATCTGCCGGAACTTTCTGTAAAAATACCTGAAATTCAGTCGGAGACATTTTAAGCGTTGAAAGTTCGTCTATCACCTTTTTTGCCAGAGATGTTGCGGTTTGTTCTCGTTTTTCAGAAAGCGTCAATGCCCAATCGGTCAATTTTACATGCAATTGGGACAGTCTAGTTTCTATTTCGTGTATTTTTTCGGCCATATTTTCAATGCCGGCGAGTTCCTCTTCGATGGATTCACGTTTCGAAATTACAGCTTCAAGGGTGCCGCCGTATTTGCGTTTGAGTTTGTTGAGTTTATCGAGCCTTTCTTCAACGGCTTCAAGGCGTTTTTCATCGGGTTGGGTCGAACTTAAATAACTACGGAGCCCATCTACAAGATCTTCAATGTGATAGGCAGGTTCCGCTAGGCTGTCTGCCTTTGATTTGAGTTGCGCATCGATCTGACCGGCCTTTTCAAGGTTCTTTTTTACCTCTAAAAGCCTTTCGACAATTGAACCCGATGTAGTGTATAGTTCTTCGATGCTTTCAAAAACGCTTTGGTAAAGCGTTTCGGCATTTTTCAAGCGCATACGCTCCTGCTCGAGGCTCGTATCTTCACCCAAAAAAATGCCCGCTTGTGTAATTTCTCTTTTTTGAAATTCAAGTAATTCTAAATGCTCAGCCTGCCTGTCCCTGACCCTGTGGAGTTCTTTAAGCTTTTCGAGCAAGGGTAGTATTTCATGGTAGCAGTCGTAAACCCTCTGGCGGGCAGGCATCAAACCGCCGAATTGGTCAAGGATTAAAAGGTGCTGGTCTTCTTTTAAGAGACCTTGATGGGCATGCTGACCGGATATGCTGGCTAAATTTTCTGTAATGGAATTTAAGACGTGAATGGTGGCCAAACGTCCGTTGATATAAACCCGATTGCTGTCACTTAGGGATATAATCCGTCTAACCAATAGACCATCCTCAACGTTGTAATCATGCTCGGCCATTATTTTGGCTACCTCACTGGTCGGCGAGATGTCAAATAAAGCCTCCAATTCGGCAGATTCGGCACCCGTGCGGACAAGATCAGCCGTTGCTCGGCTGCCTAATAGAAGATTGACCGCATTGAGGATGATGGATTTGCCGGCACCTGTTTCGCCGCTTAATATGGTAAGGCCATCGGAGAATGTGATGTGAAGATCGTCGATGATGGCGAAGTTGCGGATCGAAAGTTCTTGAAGCATGTTAAAGATTTAGCCTCAGGTAAATACGAAATCGGTATATATTTTTTTATTTCGCCGTAAAAAGCTCTTCTGATAGCAAATATATCTCACAACAACTTCCCTTTGTAAAGCATCTTGTTTTAGGTTCGAGAAATGAAAAATATTATATGATTTTAATTGGTTATAAGAGAAACGCTAAAATATTGGAATACCGTTTGAAACTGGGTGGGCGATAGGGTATAGAGCTGATGAATTATCATTGCAAATGAATGGGTTGTAGCCCAAATTTATTTTCAGCGCTTTTTTGGTATTCAAGCTGCTTAGTTTGGAATATCCCACACCGAGGCGATACTGGGAGCGGGAATAATAATGATTCTTTATACAATCATGGGAGGTCTTGTCGCAGTTGCATACACAGATTTCATCCAGACCATCGTCATGCTTATTGCGGTTGGCATTTTGCTGCCGATTTTCGTTACCCATGAGGTGGGAGGTGCTGCTGTGGTCTGGGATTTTTTGAAACCCCCGGCCGACAACTTTTGGGGCGGATTATCCTTAATTTATATCATATCGATATTTCTGATCGACATCCCGTTTTGCTTGATTGATCCCTCGTTGTGGCAACGCGCATCTGCGGCCAAAGATGCCAAGACGATTAAAAACAGCATGTTTGTAACAGCCGGTATTTATTTCTACTGGAGTTTCATCGCGGTGTTTCTGGGAATCATGGCGATGCATCTTTTACCAGATCTTGCTCAGAGCACAGGCGGAGTGGACTCCGCCATTCCGAGGCAGGTTGCATTATATATGCCGCCGGTGCTTAGAGGTTTTTGCCTGGCGGCGATGATGGCCATTATGATGTCAACTGCAGATACCGCACTGTTAATTTCCGGAACAACCTTCAGTCGCGATATCGTCAGAGCCTTCAGGCCTCAGAGCAGCGATAAAGCGCTGCTGCGCCTTGCGCGCATCTTCATCTTTATCATCGGTGCTTTAGGGGTCATCTTTGCCCTCAACATGAGAGGTATTTTTGATATTTTGCTTTTGGCCTTTGCCATTTTTGTTTCAGGGATTTTTGTGCCTACCATGGCTGCGTTGTTTTGGAGCAAGGCGACCAAAGCCGGCGCACTGGTTTCTTCCATTGTGGCATCCATTGCGGTTGTCATTTTATATGGGTTGAAGTTGTCAAAAATGCTCCCGGAATGGATCGAACCCATTATCATCAGTATTTTTCTGAGCTTGATTCTTATGGTGGTGGTTAGCCTTGCCACCTTTAAACCTGAGAAGGCAACACCCCGACTGGTGGATATGGAGGAGTGAAGCAAATTTATAATTAGAATCATTAGGGTAGAGGACTGCGTATGCTATAGAAAATATAACCATTTTTCTTACTGCTCCATAGCAGGCTTCTCTTATTTGACACGTGTCTGCTTCGTCCCTATCTTTTCTTAATATTTGGAGAACTTAAAATTGCAAAACAAAGAAGTGGTCGATATCAGTTCCGGCGGTCTGAGTGGCCGAAAATATTTACGTCGCCGGGTGCTTCGGGTGGCTGGTCCGATCGGTTTTGTTGTAGTGATGCTGGCTGCGTTGCTGGCAATTACCGCGTATTCCTATGACAGCAATCGTCGGGATGCGCTGGCCCTGTCGGACGATTTGCTGGGGTCCATTGAGCGGCGCATCGCCAAGGAGTTGGAATCCTTTGTGATTCCGATAGAAAATACGGTGCGGCTCTCGGCAGACGTTTTGAAAAATACCTCATTTGATATCAACAACCGCACCCTGTTGGAGCCGCTCGCTTTTCGGGTGCTCGCCAATCTTTCGCAAATTTCAATGTTCAATATCGCCGACACCCGCGGCAATTTTCTGATGGTGAAGAAAATGCCGGACGGTTCCAATCACACAAAGATCATCGACCGCACCCAAAAAGCGACGCAGGTTACCTGGATTCGTCGAGATCCGTCTGGCAACGAGATTGATGTGGAAAAGACCGCCGATGACTCTTACGATCCCCGAAATCGACCCTGGTATGTGGGCGCTGTAGAAAGCCGGCAGGTATCCTGGTCGGATTTTTACATTTTTTTCACCGACCAAAAATACGGCATCACCGTTTCAATACCGCTTATCGGGCCAGACGATGAACTCCTCGGTGTGCTGGGGTTGGACATTGAACTGGAAAAAATAAGTGCATTTCTTGAGACGCTGAAAATTGGCCAGAACGGTCGGGCAATTATTATCGACGAACATGGCGAACTTGTGGCGCATCCCGAAATTGAAAAAATGGTTAAAAAGGAAGGCGAGAAGTACAAGGCTGTCCGGGTAGATGAACTGAAAGATCCCGTATTGCATCGGGCCTACAGCCGCTTCCAGATCGAGGGACACGGTCGCCGGAATTTGATGATTGATCAGCGGCAGTATCTCACCTCCGCCTTTTTGTTTCCGACCAATATCGGACACGAATTGACGGTGTTTATCTTTGTGCCGGAGGACGATTTTGTCGGGTTTGTTAACCGTAATAACCGCACCGTTTTGCTGATGTCCTTCAGCATTGTGGTGCTGGCAGCGATTATGGCCGGCCTGATGGTTTTTCAGAACCTGCGAGCGGATCGCAACGCCCAAATCATACTCGACCGCCAGGATGAACTCGAGGCCCAGAGTCGGGCTTTTTCCGAGCTGTCATCTCAAGCGGCGTTGTTTGATGCCGCGAATCCGGAGTCTCTTGGCCAGTTAACCGAGATCGTGACGAAATCAATCGGTGTCAGACGAACGAGCGTGTGGCATTTTGATGATGGCGGTGAGCTATTGAGGTGTATCGACTGCTATGATCGCGAGAGCAACGGCCATACCATGGATACCGTGCTCACAAAGGCCGACTTTCATCTTTTATTCGACATGTTGCAGAAGGCTGAAGATATCCGTGCGCCGGATGCCGGCAACGACAACCGCATCGCCGAACTCTATCGGGTCTACTTGCAGCCCCTGGGGTGCGAGTCGTTGTTGTCCGTACCGGTTCGTCATCACAATCAAACCGTCGGGTCGCTGTGGTTCGAGCACGATCGGCTGTCGCGCCCCTGGTCGGCCGAAGAAATATCTTTTGCCCGCGCCATTGCCAACATGCTGGCTTTGCGGTTCTCGGTAGATCGAAAATCAGGGCCAACACTTGCTGAACAGAAAGATGATAGACATACATCAGGTGAGCCTGCTGTAAAAAGGGCGGCGGCAGCAGCGGCGGACCGAGAGATCCGGCCGGAATCATACCCTACGAATCAGAATATGGTGTCTGGGCAGAGGGCGCAAATTTCTGAGGTCGGAACGGACCGATTCATTCCTTTTTCGGAGCGGATGCTAGCGCGCGGTATTGATCCTGATCTTGTCGGTGCCGACCTTTTTAGCGATACAACGGTTTTTCTGCTCCGATTTACGGACCCGGCATCGTTGGCCGAACGGATTGCCGACAGTGAAGCCATTACAGCGGTTGATCACCTGGTCAGTCACTTAGAGGATCTTGCTGCTTCTCGGGGCATCGAATATATGAGAATTATGGGCGATGAAATCATCTGTGCGGCCGGAATGGACGACAAACTTAAAGATCATTCGCATCTGGTCGCTGATATGGCACTCAGCGTTCAGGATCGCTGCACCGCCTTATTTGCAGAGTTGAATACGCCCATGGAATTTCGGATCGGCATCGACACGGGGGCTGTCATGGGTAGTCCGGTGGGCAGAACGCAAAAATCCTACAACATTTGGGGAGAAGCCGTTCGCTTTGCGTCCATGATGGCCAAAACCGCTATCCCGGGTACCATTCAGGTTTCAGAAACCACCTATCGGCATCTTCGAGCCGGTTTCTTGTTCAAGGCCAGAGGCAGATTTTATTTGCCCAATATCGGCGAGGTATCAACCTATCTTCTGACAGGACGAATATGAATCACCGACACCCCATACATGCAGCGGTGAGTGCCCCATCAAATACTTCGCCAAAGCCGAGGCGTTTGCTTGCAGCTATCGGTCTGTGGACGATTGAATTATGGCGGCAGCCGGTGCAATTCCTCAGCGATGCCGTTGCCGTCATCTGGCAAGCTCGCCGCACGATCACCTGGCGCCGTCCGATCCGGGCCGAATTTATGCGCCAGTGTTATGAGGTGGGAACCCGGGCTTTGCCGTTTATTGTGGTGAGCGGAATATTCGTCGGGTTTGGCATCGTCGCCCAGGCGCTCCACTGGCTGGAGGTATTCGGCGGTACGGGACTATTCGGTGGCTTTCTATCTGTGGTTTTGGTGCGTGAAATCGCACCGGTACTGGTTGGTTTGATTGTGATCGGACGCAGCGGATCGGTGATCGTGGCCGAACTGGGCGCCATGAAA